>TARA_R110002049_G_scaffold309198_1_pt1 | contig 42476 bp, 40 predicted proteins | sample TARA_R110002049 | Tara Oceans TARA_R110002049 (sample SAMEA4396941) | marine metagenome | biome: Polar Biome; feature: [SRF] surface water layer (ENVO:00010504); material: water (ENVO:00002006), including particulate matter (ENVO:01000060) such as... | depth 5 m | reverse complement strand
CCAACTTAATTGACGCGGATAGGACAAGCTAGTTGACGCCTAACAATCTACATAACAGCTTCTAATGATTTTTTAGAGCAACCCGAAGATCTACAAGAATATAATGAAGATACTAAGTTTAAAATTCATATTTTTCAGTTCAAGAGGGGAACAGGTGTATCTCAAGCAGACATGCTCAAATTTAAGAACGGAATACAAAAAGTACTTATTGATGAAGAATTAGATGATACTGATAATTTATATTTTTACAATAGAATGCATGTATTAAATGAAATCAAGTCATCTATATTTGAAAACTTTCCAAGTGAAAACATATCAGTAACTGCATATATTGTTTTCGGTGGTATGGAAAATAATATTATTAAAGACAAAATAGTCTCTGATGAAATATTAAAAATAAATGACGATTTAAATAGTAGTGGATATACAAACTCTAAAGTTAAAATCATAGATTGTGAAACACTTATTAAAGACCCTGCACAATTTCAAAATATTGTAGACATAGTTGAATATGATAAAACATTTAAATATATAACTGAAACTGACCAAAGAGCAAAGCTCAATGGATACATCAGTATAATAAAAGGTAGTGAAATAGGTGAATTAGTTCGAAAACATCAATCGTCCATATTTGAAGCTAATATTAGAGATTATTTTAAACGTAATGATCTGAACTCTAAAATTATAGAAACAAGTTCAAGTGATGAAGAGTCTAAGTATTTCTGGAGTTATAATAATGGACTTACGATGACATGTAGTAAGGTTGAAGAATTGCCTGGCAATAAGTATAAATTACATAACCTACAAATAGTTAATGGCTGTCAAACCTCAAATGCTATATACCAAGCGGTAAAAAACAAAGAAAAGGTTACTGAATTAAAACAAAAATTGGAAAAAGAAGAAACTCTTTCATCTAAGGAAAGTGAATTACTGGAAAAGACAGAATCCCACCAGTTCAATGATGATACGACACTTTTAGTTAAAATTATTGAGACGAAAAATGAAGATTTGATTTATAGAATAACCGAAACGACGAACTCTCAAACGCCAATAAAGGCATTTTCATTAAAAGCCAATGATGATGTGCAAAAGCTAATAGAAAAGTTTTTGGAAGAGTATGGTATTGCTTATGAGCGCAGAATCAATGAATTAAGAAATAAAGGTATGAAAAATATATACAGTATTCAGAAGCTATTTCAACTGTATACCTCGCAAATTTTATTAAAACCGTCACAAGCAAAGACAATTCCGAAACAGTTATTTAACTCTACATACGACGAAGTATTCCCTGCTCCACACGTCAAGAGTGTAAATTTTCTTATTTATTATTTTCCTTTATTTATAGATTTAAATGTCAATAAAGCGATTAAAGAGATTAATAGCTCAGAAGATATAGGCTCATATAGGAAAACAATATTTTCATATGGAAAATTTCATTTAGGTTGTCTGCTATTAAGCTCAATCTTAAAAAAAGATTACAGTGTAAAAGGACTCATCGACAATGAAGAAAAAATAAAGAATGAATTACGCGATAACTTAATGGGTCACTTCGAAAATGCAGTGGATAACTTAGAAAAAATAATCAAAAATATTGTAGGAAATAAAAAAGAATCTATCGCAAGCGCAGTGCGAAGAGCTGAATTAGACAGTAGAATTACAAAATTTGTGAAATCTAGAAAATAGCTTTAACAAAAGAAATCCTAATACAATTCAGGCTATAAAGTTGATATTACTCATATCAACTTTATAGCAATTAACCCTAGAGAATAATTCAAAACGTTATAGATAGAAAATCTAATCCCACCAGTCTAATTAGCTGTAATGGCTAATGTCCGTTTTGTAATATTTATAAGGGACAGTCACTCAAAATGGCTGGGATACAGATAAATAGATCTAACCTAAAGTGCGGATTGAGGCTAATTCATAATGTCCGCTTTGTGGCTCAATAGACATGAAACAGTTAGTTTGGCTGTTACTTAAAATAATTCTCTTGGCAATTAAAAGTCAAACGTAGAAAAATCGTTCTTTATCGCATAAATTACTTATGTGATAATCGAGCAATATCAATTTTTGATATTTAGTAGCACAGAGGTAGCACAAGCGATTATGTGTTAGTAGGTTATTACTAGAGAAGTCTTTAAAAATGGTGGCCCCTCCCTGACTTGAACAGGGGACCTGCCGATTATGAGTCGGATGCTCTAACCAACTGAGCTAAGGGGCCATTTCTCTACTTTGCATCAATAAACGCGAAAGGTCTATCAAAGCGGCGAGAAGTATAAGCATTTTTTATTTTGTTGTCACCACTATAACGATAAAAAATCTGATAAATGAGTCTGATAGTTCATTAGTTGAACGATTAAAGCATTAACTTAGCCGTTCAACAATAAAAAGTAGCTTGTTTATACTGCCTTCTAATAAATACTGAAGCTAGGATCAGAATTAAATAGCTTAATGAGCCACTACCTGATGACTTATCCTCTTTTGGTATCGGGAGTGCTACAGGCACGGCAATCACAGTCAATGTTATGCTTTCTTCGCTCGATAGACCCTTAGAGTCGGTTGCTGTAAATGAAAGTACTACATTACCTTCGCTGGCGGGAGCAACAAAATTTGTTGTTAAGGTATTAGCAGTATTGAGTGTTATGCTCGTACCTGATGTTTGTCGCCATAAATAGGTCATTGGATCATTTTCATTGTCCGTTGCTGTTGCGGTTACGTTAACTGTAGCACCAGTGTTTACCTCTCTATTTTCTGACAACGTTATAATAGGCGCCGAATTACTATCATCATCTGAAATAGTGACGGTATGCTGCGTGATGGCACCTAAGTTACTGCCGGCAACTGGGGATAAGGCAACGGTAAAGCTTTCATTAGCTTCATTGTCTACATCATCAATAATAGTGATGCTAATGCTCTTTTCTGCTGAGTCACCATCTGCCCAATTTACCGTTCCGGAAGCTGATTCAACATCTTCACCAATAAGAGCAGTACCAGAACTTAATAAATAAGATACAGATACTGCACCTAAAGCGCTGCCTTGACGTGCAATGGCTATATCGAGCGTGCCTTGGTTCTCAGGTACCGTGGTTTCGGTTGCAGTGAAGGCCAATGAACCCGTGTTATCGAGGCCATCAATATTAACGGTTAAATAACGGTTGCTACCCAATGTAGCACTATTGCTAGGTTGGCTTAGACGCACATAAAATGTTTCTTTAAACTCTTGTCCGCTTGGGTCGCTTGCAATATCAATATCAATAGTTTTATCTGTAATGTCGTTTTCTGTCCAAGTTAATGTGCCAGATACGGGGTTATAATCACTGTTTTCTCGTGCACTGCCTGGTAGTAGTTGATAAGCAACACTGATGGCTTGATCTGGCGCACTAGCGCTACTGCGTTGTACATTAACTGTTAGCGTTTCGCCTTGATTAGCATTGATAACATTGTCGACGAAGCTGATTTTACCTTGGCTGGACTCTTGAGTGCGGTCCTTTAAAATATACAAGCCACTGTTAATATCACTGACTAATATATTGCCAGAGGGTAAAAAAGGATAAACGCCCCAAGCGCCATTAAAGCCAGAATTGTCTGAAGGAGTATAAGTGTCAAAAAAACCTATTTCCACAGGACTTGCAGGATCAGTGATATCGAGTACCGTTAAGCCACGTTCATAGTTTGATAGGTAATAGCGGTTGCCACGTACAAAACCATTGTGGTCAATGGCACGCGTAGGGCCTGTCCATTGCCCTACGAGAACTGGATTACTCAAGTCAGCAATGGAAAATACTCTAACAGTGGTATTTAAAGCAAAGTTCTTTTCATCCAATTCGTCGTGAAGAAATACAAACTGCTGACGTTCTCCGCCCCAACCTGAGTGTGTATACGCAACGTTAGGGTAGGAAACGCTAGCCAGCTGGCTTATGTTATTGGGATCAGAAATATTCCAAAGTTTCATTGCTCCTGCGTTGAAGTCAAGAAAAATAGTGCAGCTATCACTTTGGCTATTACACTGGTTGTCTTTTCGGCTATCGGTAATGTTAATCGATGCACCATCATGTGTATAACCTGAGCCAAAATAACTGTTAGACATCCTAGTTAATGTCGATGGTGTTTTTAAAGAGTAACTAATAAATGCACCACCAAATTTGTCACTGCCGATCAGCTGTAAACTTGGCGTTAAACCCGGCAAAGCAATGTTAAGGCTGTGATCAACATTGGAGATATAAACGTTATGGGCTTTTCTTACTTCTTGATTATTTTCGGTCAAACTTACCGAGTTAGGCAGTTGATTGAGGTTAATAATGCTAACGTGGTTATTTGGGCTATCAATAGTGGCGTAAGCATAGGCTTGCCAAGCGTTGATACTACTATCAAAGTACTGGTACACTTTAATATCACGCCATGTTGAGTTAGCTCCGTCTATTGTATCAACTTCTATCGGATTTTCAGGATCAGTAACATTAACTACAGCTACGCCATTGCGTAAACCAATAAGTGCATATTCATCACCTGTATTTAAATCAACATGGCCCCAAATGTCATTGGCGGTATTAGGACGACTAGAAAATGCATTTAATGGCATATGGGCAAGTAAATCTATATTGTTACAAGCAAAATCCCCCGCGGCTCCATCAGCACACTCGACACCGCTTTGTGCTTCACTTAAGGTGTAGTAACTATCAAGCTTACTTTGTAAGGTCTTACTTTCTTGACTATTCTTGGCAAATAGTGACTTACCATCCGCCAATACAACAAAGCCTTGCTGACGCAAAGGCTCTGCCATATCAACTGGAATATTTTTGAGTTCTGTTGGGTTGGTGTTTGGGCTTTGGCTCTGAAAATGATCGAAACGGTTGTAGCCACCAAAAATAGGCACTAAAGCACTTTTTAAATAAAATAGTTCTTCACTTGAGCTAACGCTGTACTCACCAGCTGCAACAAGTATTTTATCGCCTTTATTCGCTTGTTGAACAGCGTAAGCAATAGTTTGGCAAGGTCTTAATACTTGCTCGCATTTACCAATATCTTTGCCTGTTTCAGCAACAAAGCGAGCTTTGTCATGTTCAGAGTGGGCAAATGTTAGCTGGCTATTTACTATTGTCAATAAAACAAAAGTTATCCATGTTAACCGTAACATCAGATAGTCCTTATGTTAATAAAGTGTTATATATATCACTTTAGCGCATTTAAATTGCTTTTTATATTTTTGCTCTTTAGTTGTGGCTTTATCTTTGATGAAATTTTTTAACTTTTAGGCTTAAAAATTATTGAGCGGAACCTATGTTACGTAACAAACAGTATATATTTATAGCAATGCTGATATTTTTAACCGGTGCTGTGGGCTACTTCTTTAGTTTAGCACCTGATAGCAATCAACAGATTAAAGTACAATTATTATGGCAAAATGATACGTTAGATTGCCAAAGTACATTTATTGCGGGAGAAGATAAAAAAACTTGGTTTGTTGAGCAATTACAGTTTTTTATTCATGATATTCAATTTAGCTCAGAAAACTCCGCTTGGGAAAAAGTTAATTTATTACCAAACTTCTATCAAGTTGACAATAGCGTTTTGTTAGGGAAAAACTGTCGACAAACGAAGCCAACTAGTAGCTTAGATAGTGCTGGAAATTGGCAGGTTGAGTTTCACTCTGATACCAAGATAACAGCTAATAGCCGTATGAAGTTTACCCTAGGGCTGCCTTTTGCAAGTAATCACTTAAATCCTATTAGTCAAAAAAGCCCGCTCAATTTACCGTCAATGTTCTGGGTTTGGCAAACAGGACACAAGTTTATGCGTCTTGAGCTTGCTAGTAGTAATGAGCAATGGTTATTTCATTTAGGGTCAACAGGGTGCCAATCCGCGAGTGTTATGAGAGCGCCGAAAGAGCGCTGCCGTTATTCCAATGTTTTTCATTTTGAAGTGCCTGCCGTTAAAAACAATAGCAAGCAATTTGTGCTCAATTTGAACTTGGCTGAACTACTTAATAAAGTAACGTTAGACTCATCATCGAGCTGCCAGTCAGCAAGAGATAGTGAAAGCTGTCAGCAATTATTTCGTAATTTATCAACAACCAACAGTTCAACTGAAGCGATAGGGGCAGGGGTATTTAATGCCGGTAATACTAAGCATTTTGACAGAGGAGTTGATGTTGAATAAATTAGTTTTTGTCGCCATATTAATAGCATTAAGTGCAATGCTTTTAAGTTGTGATACGGCAAATAACACTCAAACGAGTTACCAATGGCCTATTATCGAAGGCTTTCCTAAACCTCAAGTACCTAAAGATAACCCTATGAGTGAGGCAAAGGTATTACTCGGGAAAAAACTATTTTTTGATAAAAGCTTATCAGCTAATCAGCAGCAGTCATGTGAGTCATGTCATTTTCAAGCGTTTGCATTTGCCGAAAATCGGAGTGTTTCACAAGGCTCTACCGGTGAAATACATAGACGAAATGCGCCTGCGCTAGTTAATATCGCTTACAATAAAACCCTGACCTGGGCACATGATGGTATTACCACCCTTGAGCGACAGATATTAATACCGATGTTTGGTGAGTCACCAATTGAGCTTGGGATCACTGGGCATGAAGCAAAAGTATTGGCTCGATTTGATAGCCAAGTTTATCAAGCATTATTTGAGCAGGCATTTGATGGACAGCCGCTAAGTTTTGAGCTGATAGTAAAAGCATTGGCCAGTTATGTACGTAGCCTTATTTCCTTGAATTCTCCTTTCGATCGCTATGCTTATTTCGGTGATGATGATGCTATTTCTGCATCTGCTATTCGCGGTATGGATTTGTTTTTTTCTGAGCGTTTAGAGTGTCACCATTGTCATGGTGGATTTAATTTTACTCAGTCTACTGGTCATGAACAGCAATTACTCGATCGTAGACCATTTCATAACACGGGCTTATATAACGTCGAGGGCAGTAGTGCTGGATACCCTCAAAAAGATATCGGGTTAGCTGAAATATCTACTCTGGCAAAAGACAATGGCCGTTTTCGTGCCCCAACGCTACGCAATATTCGTTACTCTGGGCCCTATATGCATGATGGTAGTGTTGCAACATTATCAGAGGTTATTGATATTTATGCAGCTGGCGGACGCAATATTGCGCATGGTTTATATCAAGGAGATGGCCGAGCTAACCCATTAAAAAGTCAGTTCATTAAAGGTTTCGAACTAACAGCAGAAGAGAAGCAGGACTTATTGGCATTCCTTGATGCATTAACAGATCAAGCGTTTTTGACCTCGTCAAAGCATCAGCTAAGTGAGTAAAGTGTAAGTGCTTTAGATAAGTGAGGTTGTTCAATGCTCTCGACATTTTATTTTAATTTCTGTTTCAACTTTTGTTGCAATTTTCAGCATAAACTTAAGATAAAAAAATCCAGCAACTAGCTGGATTTTATATTTTGACAGTATGTAAGCATAAAGCTACTGTAAAATTACTCGCCGTCTAAGAAACTTTTCAGTTGCTCTGAGCGTGAAGGATGACGCAATTTACGTAATGCTTTTGCTTCAATTTGACGAATACGTTCACGTGTTACATCAAATTGTTTACCTACTTCTTCCAAGGTATGATCGGTGTTCATATCGATACCAAAACGCATTCTTAACACTTTAGCTTCACGAGCGGTTAAACCAGCTAGTACTTCATGTGTTGCGTCTTTCAAGTTTTCAGAGGTTGCTGAGTCAACAGGTAATTCACCGCTACCGTCTTCAATAAAGTCACCTAAGTGCGAATCTTCATCGTCACCAATTGGCGTTTCCATTGAAATTGGCTCTTTAGCGATTTTCAACACTTTACGAATTTTATCTTCCGGCATGATCATGCGTTCAGCTAATTCTTCAGGTGTTGGCTCACGACCCATTTCTTGTAACATCTGACGTGAAATACGGTTAAGTTTGTTAATCGTTTCAATCATGTGTACTGGAATACGAATAGTACGGGCCTGATCGGCAATTGAACGAGTTATTGCTTGGCGTATCCACCACGTAGCATAAGTTGAGAACTTATAACCACGACGATATTCAAACTTATCAACGGCTTTCATTAAGCCGATGTTACCTTCTTGAATAAGATCCAAGAACTGTAAACCACGGTTAGTGTATTTTTTCGCAATTGAGATAACTAAACGTAAGTTAGCTTCGACCATTTCTTTTTTCGCACGACGAGCTTTCGCTTCGCCGATCGACATACGACGGTTAATGTCTTTAATGCCGTGAACATTGAGATAAGTCTCTTCTTCTAACATGTTCAGTTTATAGATGCAGCGTTCAACATCTAACTCGATATCCGACATTCTTTTTGAATGAGGTAAACCGGCTGACTTTTGCTCTTCAAACCAATCTTTCGAGGTTTCATTACCTGGGAAGATTTTGATGAAGGTTGTTTTTGGCATACCAGCACCAACCACACAGTGTTTCATGATCAAGCGTTCTTGAACACGTAAACGGTCCATAACACTACGCATGTTTTTCACTAGTCGGTCAAATACTTTTGGTACGATTCTGAATTCTTTAAATACTTCAGCTAACTCATCGATTGCCGCTTGTGCACTAGCATGACCGCGGCCTTTAGCTTTAATTACACTATTGGCATGTTCGTATGCCGCACGTAAGGCATTGAATTTTTCACGGGCTTCTTCAGGACAAGGACCGGTATCTTCTTCTTCCTCATCTTCATCATCATCGTCAGACTTATCTTCATCTTCTAAGTCTTCTTTCGATAATTCAGAACCGATATGAGTTGCTGCCGCAGGAATTTCTTCGTCTTCAGCATCTGGGTCTAAAAAGCCAACGATAATATCGCTTAAGCGTACTTCTTCAGCTTCAAAATTATCCCATTGCTCAAGCAAGTAATTAATTGCTGGTGGGTATTCTGAAACGCTGCGTTGTACTTCTTTGATACCTTCTTCGATGCGCTTGGCGATAACAATTTCGCCTTTACGAGTCAGTAGTTCTACGGTACCCATTTCACGCATATACATACGCACAGGGTCTGTAGTACGACCGATTTCACTTTCAACGGTAGCAAGTGCTTGTGCTGCAGCTTCAGCAGCATCCTCATCAGTATTTGCTTCACTCATCATTAACGTGTCGTTATCCGGTGCGTTTTCAAACACCTGAATACCCATGTCGTTAATCATTCGAATGATGTCTTCAACTTGATCGGAATCGATAATATCCTGAGGGAGATGATCGTTAACTTCTGCAAAAGTTAAATAACCTTGCTCTTTACCTTTGGTTATTAACTCTTTAAGTCTAGATTGTGGGGCTTGATCCATTGACGAGTGTCCACCTATTTATGGCTATCAAAATTACAACAGTAAGCCGGAAATTATAGCGAAATATTTACTAAATTACCAGCGGTAAACTGTTCTCGTGTTTGTTAATTTTATGCTGAGATAAATTCAACAATAAATATTATTTCTGTTCACTTAATAGACCGTGCAATTCGCCTATTTCAGTATTAGTCAGTCCAACGGTACGTTGTTTTTCAAACAGCTCATTGCAACGGTTTTCTAAAAATTTATTTAGAAAACTTTCTATGATATCAAGAAACGTATTTTCAGCATTTGCAGCTTCAATATGATGTTCTATACACATAATTTTGTTTAACTGTTTTTCTGCTTCTTGACCTCTAAAATGCTCGATTAATTGCGCACCATTTACCTTTGGGTTTTGCTTGCATAAGGCTAGCAAGGTGTTCAACAAAGGAATACCCGGCATATTCAATTCACTTAAAATTGCAGGGTCGGGTAATATTTCTACTATATGGGGATGCTCAAGTAATAATGCAATAGCGAGTCTGATCGGTGTGATTTTTGTTCGCTTAGTTTTGGTGGTACTTTCAGTGGTATTAGCAAAATTTTTATGGAGTTTTTTTAATTGTATTTCGTTACTTGCACCAAACTGATTGGCTAACTTAGTGACCATGGCATCTTTAAGGTTACTCTCTGGAAGCTTAGCTAAATAAGGCTGAAAAGCGCCGACGGCAGCGCCTTTTCCTTCAGGAGAACTCATATCAATTTGTGCTAATAGGTGCTCAAATAAAAATTGTGATAATGGTGTGGCATTATCTAATATTGTTTCGAAAGCGGCTTGCCCTTGCTCTCTGATCATCGAGTCAGGATCTTGACCATCAGGCAAGAAAACAAACTTAAGACTATAGCCGTCTTGAATCATCGGCAGCGCATTGTCCATTGCTCGCCATGCTGCATCACGACCTGCTCGGTCACCGTCATAGCAGCAAATAACTTCTTTTACTGTTCTAAATAAGGTTTGCAGTTGTTCGGGCGTTGTTGCGGTGCCGAGTGAGGCAACGGCATAGTCAACACCATGTTGCGCTAGCGCGACCACATCCATATAACCTTCAACAACAACTAGACGGGTTAATTGCTTATTAGCTTGTTTTGCTTCGTATAAACCATAAAGTTCTTGGCCTTTATGATAAATACGTGTTTCTGGTGAGTTAAGATATTTTGGCGTACCATCACCAAGGACACGTCCACCAAAACCTATGACGCGACCACGTTTATCACGAATGGGAAATTGTATCCGACCTCTGAATCTATCATAGGGTTTATTTTTATCACCTTGAATAGCCATACCTAAATCAACAAGCTGCTGATTTATTTGACCACTACGGCCAAATACTTTCATCATGCCATCCCAAGCATCACTGATATAACCTATACCGAAGCGTTTAACTATTGCACCGCTTAAACCTCGGCCTTTTAAATAATCAATGGCGACATCTTTATCGCTGGCAACCTTTAATTGCTGCTGAAAAAAACGGCTGATTTGCGCCATTAATTCATAGTCGTCTTGTTTTTGACTATAGGCTTTTTGATCTTGTTTCTGTTGTGCAGGTGAGCGATTGTTTTGTTCGCGTGGCACTTCCATATTGTAATGGGAAGCTAATTCTTCTACGGCATCAGGAAACTCTAAACGTTCGAACTCCATCAAAAACGAAATAGCATTACCATGTTCACCACAACCGAAGCAGTGATAAAATTGTTTATCTTGACTAACGCTAAATGAAGGCGATTTTTCGGTATGAAATGGGCAACAAGCTTGGTAATTTTTACCGGCTTTTTTTAATGGTACGCGAGAATCTATTAATTCGACAATATCGGCTCTTGCTAATAAGTCATCAATAAATTGTCGAGGGATCATACCAGCCATAAAGTTCATTACATCCAGATAAAACATTATTCTACACTAATAAAATTAGTGTCATAGAAAGTTATTGCATTCTAATTAAAATAAAACCGCGAGGCCAAGGCTATCGCGGTTTTTATTTAGAATGAACATTGAAGTTCAAATGGAAGATTAACTAACTGTTTAAAACTGCTTTAATTTGACCGCTTACAGCGCCCATATCAGCCTTGCCTTGCATTAACGGTTTCAACACCGCCATTACTTTACCCATATCAGCCATTGAGGTTGCACCGGTGTCGGCAATTGCTTTTGTGATCAATTGGTTAATTTCATCTGCTGATAATGGTTGCGGGAGAAAATCTTCTATGGCGCTGATTTCTGCAGCTTCTTTAGCTGCTAATTCATCGCGACCACCGTCAGTAAACATTTTGATAGACTCTTTACGTTGTTTAACCATTTTGGTTAACAAGGCAATGATATTGTCATCAGTTGCTTCTGTGTTGTGATCAATTTCTGCCTGCTTTATCGCAGATAATGCCATACGAATTACGCCAAGACGAATTTTGTCTTTAGCACGCATGGCAATTTTCATTTCATCTTTAAGTTGGCTAAGTAGACTCATGATTTAATTTACTCTTAAGTTAACTCAGTTGACCTAGGATTTACTAAGGTATCTTAGTACATGCGAACGCGACGAGCGTTCTCACGAGAAACTTTTTTAGCTGCACGTTTAACTGCTGCTGCTTTCTTACGTTTACGTTCCCAAGTTGGCTTTTCATAAGATTCGCGACGGCGAACCTCAGAAAGGATACCTGCTTTTTCACATGAACGTTTGAAACGACGTAATGCAACGTCAAATGGTTCGTTTTCTCTTACTTTAATTACTGGCATGTACTGTTTTACCTTAGTTAGAAATCTATATAAATCGGTGTCTGATTTCAGCTAAATAGCCTCATCTTCACCCACTCTATTAAAAATTGGTGCCGTATTCTAAAGCGAACACTACGGTAATGTAAAGGAGTAATCATTATTTCGTGCAGTTTTAGTGTCATTGCGCTTTAAATTCGGTTATTTGACAATGCAAAGACTGACTTGCTTTGGTTATTTTAAAAGGGCGTTAAATGAAAACGAAAATATTTTAGTTGTCATTATATGCACTATAAATTGAAAGTTGCGGGCTCGATAGGTAAAATCATCGGCCAAATGTAACTGCTGACTTAATGTTGCAGTTTTCGACTTCTTTGACAGCAGAGCTATTTTAGTTCTAGGTAAATAAAAAACTATGCGAATTTTAGGTATTGAAACTTCTTGTGATGAAACCGGTATTGCGATCTATGATGATGGCCAAGGGGATCTACCTAAAGGCATAGTTGCACATCGACTATATAGTCAAATTGCCGTTCATGCCGATTATGGTGGCGTAGTGCCAGAGTTAGCGTCACGTGATCATGTGCGTAAAACTATTCCGTTAATTAAAGAAGTACTTGCTGAAGCTAATTTGACACCTGCTGATTTAGATGGCGTAGCCTATACAGCAGGGCCTGGTTTAATCGGTGCTTTACTTGTGGGGTGTTCAATTGGTCGCAGCTTAGCTTATGGCTGGGATTTACCCGCAGTACCTGTACATCATATGGAAGGGCATTTATTAGCCCCAATGTTAGAAGAAAATATACCTGAATTTTCTTTTGTCGCCTTATTAGTGTCGGGCGGTCATACCATGTTAGTGCGTGTTGATGGCATTGGTCATTATGAATTACTGGGTGAATCAGTAGATGATGCCGCCGGTGAAGCCTTCGACAAAACGGCTAAGTTATTAGGCTTGGATTATCCTGGTGGCCCAGTATTAGCGAAAATGGCAGAAAGTGGTAGAAAAGGGCGCTTTAAATTTCCGAGGCCAATGACCGATAGACCTGGGCTAGATTTTAGTTTTAGTGGTTTGAAAACGTCAGCTGCTAATACCATTCGCAAAGAAAGTCATGATGAATTAACTGCTGAGCAAAAAGCACAAACACAAGCTGATATTGCTTATGCTTTCCAAGAAGCAGTCGTTGATACGCTTGCCATCAAATGTAAAAGAGCCTTAAAACAATGTGATTTAAATCGTTTAGTGATTGCGGGCGGCGTTAGTGCTAATACCGCGTTAAGAGAAAAGTTAGCAGAGATAACTAAAAAACTCGGCGGCGAAGTCTTCTACCCTCGACCTGAATTTTGTACTGATAATGGCGCTATGATTGCCTACGCAGGTTTACAACGTTTAAAGGCGGGTGTTGATACTGACTTAACTTTTAAAGCAACTCCGCGTTGGCCATTAGATACTTTAGAAGCAATATAGCAGCAAGTCATGATTACTTTTTGCTGAAGGATATCTTGGGTTCTTTGCCTTGCAGTAATCTAATAATGTTCTCTTTGTGCCTAAATATAATCAATCCAGACAACATTAATACCGGATAGACATAGATTGGTTTTAATAGCCAAGTATATAACGGCGCCATAGCTACAGTAACAATGGCGGCCAAGCTTGAATAGCGAGTGACTTTCGCGACCAATAACCACGTTAAGATCAATAGCCCGCCCAAATCTAAACCAATAGGCAACAAGACACCAAATGCCGTAGCAACTGCTTTACCACCATTAAAGTTGAAAAATATTGGATACATGTGCCCTAAACAAGCTGCAACAGCAATAATACCTAAGTATACCGGCTCTAAACCTAAGAAGTAGCCGCCCCATACCGGTAAGGTGCCTTTTAGTATGTCAAAGAGTAGCACTGATGCAGCAACAAATTTATTGCTGATACGTAATACGTTGGTAGCGCCGGGGTTTTTTGAGCCAGTGGAACGAGGATCGGGTAAATTCAAAAGTTTACAAAGTAATATGGCACTCGAAATTGAACCTACTAAGTAAGCCAATACGACCATTACACCTGTAATAAGTAAACTACTAATACAAAGTTCCTTTTGAGTTTCGTTCGGTAAAAGTATAAAAAAAAATTTCTTTAGCGCTTTTTCTCATTGTAGCGCGTTGATTACTAGTTTTTCTAGACCTGCACAGGTAAACTCGCCATTTATTTTCTAAATCAGCTAGTGGCGATTGTTTGTACTATTTTCGATTAGCGCCATAGCAAACCATATAAAGGGTCTTAATGTGGATAAAGTCTATATTGAAGGATTAACCTTTCAAACAACGATCGGTTTTTATCAGTGGGAAAAAGAAATAAAACAAACACTGGTGATTGATCTCGCGATGGGCTGGAATACAGCACAAGCAGCAGAAAATGATGAGTTAGCTAAAACACTTGATTATGCTGCAATCTCTGAAGCCGTGGTTGAATTTGCTAATGCTAATCCTGTTGATTTAATTGAAACGCTTGCTGAACGTATTGCTGCTTTCCTTATTGATACCTATCAAATTCCTTGGTTGCGTTTAAAGTTAATGAAACCAACGGCAGTACATAATGCAATCACTGTCGGCGTTGAGATTGAACGTAGTCGAGAGCCATCAGGTCAAGCATTGTAATGGCTGACATTTATATTTCTCTTGGTAGCAATATTAATCGTCAATATCATATTGAACAGGGACTTAATGCGTTAACTGATGCCTTTGGTTTACTGACCTTATCGTCATTATTTGAAAGTGAGGCTGTTGGTTTTGCTGGTAAAGCATTTTACAATATGGTGGTTGCTGTTAAGACTGAACTGAGCTTAGCTGAAGTCGCTACTACACTAAGAACAATAGAATTTTCCTATGGTCGCAGCCAAGATGCGAAAAAATTTAGTCCGCGCACATTAGACTTAGACTTGCTACTTTATGGCGATGTTATTACTGATACTCCAGCACAAATCCCTCGAGATGAAATTACAAAAAACGCTTTCGTATTATGGCCTTTAGCTGAACTTGCGGGGCAATTAACTCACCCAACTATGGCTAAAAGCTACAACGAGTTATGGCAACAATACGACAAGAATCAACAAAAATTAAAAAAAGTCCCTTTAGTTTGGGCAAATGAAAATAGGGAAAGATAACCAGTATGAGTACAATTGATGTATTTATTTTAGCGATAATTCAAGGCTTAACGGAATTTTTACCGATATCGAGTTCCGCACATTTAATTTTACCATCGGCCGTTTTTGGCTGGCAAGATCAAGGTCAAGCTTTAGATGTTGCGCTACATGTTGGTACCTTGCTTGCCGTTGTGCTTTATTTTCGTAAAGAAGTTGGCAGTATGACTGTGGCATGGTTTGGTACGGTTGGCGTTGGCCCAGAAAAAAAATATAACAGCTTTGACGGCAAGCTTGCATGGTGGATTATACTGGCATCAATTCCATTAGGTATTGTGGGATTATTGGGCAAAGACTTTATTGAAGCAAACCTGCGCTCAGCTGCTGTTATTGCTATTACTACTTTAGTGTTTGGTATCTTATTAGGTTTTGCTGATATAAAAGCCAAAGAAAATGTCAGCGTTGAAAAGCTGGGTTTTAAAGGTGCAATGATTATTGGCTTAGCGCAAGTGCTGGCATTAATACCCGGTACTTCACGTTCTGGCATCACCATGACTTTAGGCTTAATGTTAGGGTTAAATAAAGAAAATGCCGCACGTTTTTCATTTTTGTTATCAATTCCTGCCATCGTGATGAGCGGCGGTTATTTAACCTATAAATTAATATCATCGGCTGAGCCGGTTGACTGGAGTACATTAGGTTTAGGCAGCATCTTGGCATTCTTTAGTGCTTATGCCTGTATTCACTACTTTTTAATTTTAGTCAGTAAAGTAGGTATGATGCCATTCGTGATTTATCGTTTAATTCTTGGCGCTGGTCTGCTTTGGTTTGTACTGGGATAATTGCTACACTATAGCCAATTTTAAAACGCGCTTTGGCGCGTTTTTGTTATACATATACTGATGCCAAGCGTGATACGCGAGCATTATTTTATCTACTCAGGCAGTACTAATGGACTATTGGGCTTTCTAAAAAGCCTAGGTAAACTTGGCTTCTGAACCGAATATGGTAGATATTCACCTGATTAAAAGTGAGATTTTTGATGGATTTGTCTTTAACTGAAGAACAAATGATGATTCAAGATATGGCGAAAAAATTTGCCGAAAGTGAACTCGCACCGGTAGCTGCGCAGCTTGATGAAACGATGGATCAAAAGCTATTTTTGGCTAATTTAGCACAATTGACCGAACTAGGTTTTATGGGATTAAACATCAAAGCTGAATATGGCGGTGTTGAAGCCGGCAGTGTTGCCTTTAGTTTAGCTATTACCGAACTTGCTCGTGCTTGTGCTTCAACTGCGGTAACAACATCGGTGACCAATATGGTCGCTGAGGTGATTCAGGCCGTTGGTAATGAAGAGCAAAAGCAAAAGCATTTACCAAAGCTTTGTAGTGGTGAGTATCGCGCCGGTGGCTTTTGTTTAACGGAAGCAACTGCAGGTTCTGATCCCGCAGGGATGAAAACTCAAGCAGTTAAAGACGGAGATGATTACCTTATTAGCGGCAGTAAACTTTATATCACCAGTGGTTCATTCGCTGATGTTTTTGTGGTTTGGGCAGTTACTGACCCAGCAGCGAAAAAAGGTAAAGGTATCTCGTGTTTTATTGTTGAAGCCAACACTGCCGGTATTACTATTGGTAAAGCTGAAGGTAAAATGGGCCAGAAGGCGTCACCAACCAATGAAGTGCACTTTGACAATTGCCGTGTACCAGCTTCAGCCTTGATGGGTGCTGAAAACAAAGGTTTTGGCGTTGCGGTAGGTGAACTTGCCGGTGGCCGTATTGGTATTGGCTCGTTAGCACTGGGCGTTGGTCTTGCTGCACTTGATTACGCTAAAGCTCACATTGTTGAGCGTAAACAATTTGGTCAGTCATTGGCTAATTTTCAAGGACTGCAGTGGAAGCTTGCTGAACGTTATACTGAAATGGAAGCGGCGCGTTTATTGTTAATGCAAGCAGCATATACCAAAGAGCAAGGCCAACCTTTTGGTATGGCAGCGTCAATGGCCAAATTATTTGCTACTGAGAATGCAAATAAAGCCTGTTATGACGCTTTGCAGTTAATGGGCGGTGCGGGCTATATTCGAGAATACCCACTTGAGCGTATGGCGCGTGATGTGCGCGTAACTTCAATTTATGAAGGTACGAGTGAAATTCAAAAAGTGATTATTGCTCGAGAATTATTACAAAAAGTGTAGGGCGTATATCTTGAGATAGCCCACTTATTTAAACGGACATTGGCTGAGCTGATGTCCGTTTTTTTGTGATATTTTTAAGACTTTTTAAAATAAAATTTAACGATTATTTCTCTCAATTATAATTAGCGGCTTGTATCTTCAGGGTTTGGCCCCACTTTAAAATCATATATCTTATTATTGGAACTGCATTGATGATGAACTCTATTGCGATCACCTTAGAAAACTTTCAACAAGTTATTATTGAAGAATCAAAAAACCAACTTGTATTGGTTGATTTTTGGGCCCAACAAATCCCTGAAAGTACCGAACTGCGAGATAAGTTAACAACAGCATTAGCTAATCATGGTGATACGATACTGTTTGCAACGGTTGACTGTGAGACGCAGGGGCAAATTGCTCAGCAGTTTGGTATTCAAGGTTTACCAACGGCGGTTTTAGTCAAAGATGGTCAGCCACTTGATGGCTTAACTGGTCCACAAACTGATGCAAGCATTAATGAGTTTTTAGCTAAATATTTACCCAAAGAGCAAGACTTACTGTTAGTGCAAGCTAAAGATTTATTAGCTGAAGGTAACGTTGCTGAGGCATTTCCTATTATCAGCCAAGCTTATCAACTCGATAATGAGCGGGCTGACATTAAGTTAGTGTTAGCCAATGTTTATATTCAAACGGGTAAGATCACTGAGGCAGAGTTGTTACTGAAAAGTATCAAAATGATTGATCAAGACAGTGATTATCAATCCTTAATAGCAAAGTTGGAATTAGCAAGCCAAGCTGCGGACTCTCCTGAAATTCAAGCACTTGAACAGCAGTTGCTTAATGAACCGGAGAATGTTGAGTTACAGCAGAAATTGGCGGCACAGTATAGCCAAGTTAACCGTTATGAAGATGCACTCGCTATTCTGTTTCGCTTAGTGCAAAACAATGGTGCTGATATTGCGAGCAAAGATTTATTGCTTGATGTCTTGAAGTCCTTACCTGATGGTGATGCGTTAGCAAGCAAATACCGCCGTAAACTTTACACTTTGATGTATTAATACTTCTAGGGTTTTAAATAACCTGAGTCCTAGATAAGCTAAGTCCGTCAATGCTACGATTTCTGCGTGAAACAGCATTAAATTTGCGACTAATAGCTCGCTATTAGGTACACAAATCAGCCTTGATTCACGTAAAACTTATCACATTGATAATAAATTATGCGACTAATTTTATAATTGACTAAAGTGATTGTAACCATTGCACTATACTAATTTCTTCGCACATCCATTATCCCGAACTCAGGTTAAATAAAAAGCATAACAGTAGATTGTTATGCTTTTTTGATTTGCAGCCGCTGTAGCAAAGATTTTAAGTTTCACTGAGTGAGAAGACATTTATTAGAATTGCTATTACGCAGCAGAAATAGCTTGTTCTTCGCTCTTGAGTAAATGTGAAAACTCGCTGAGAAATTTTTGGATTTTTCTCGCGACCACTAACTGGCAGTACTTATTTTCAGGGTTGTTAGTGACATAATCTTGATGATAACTTTCGGCACTAGAGAAATTATTCACGGCTTTGACCGTGGTGACTATCGCTTGCTCAAATTCTTCTGTGCTATTTAATTGCGCAATTCTCGCTTCGGCAATCTCCTGCTGCTCAGTAGTATGGAACAGAATCGTTGAGCGATATTGGCTACCAATATCATCACCTTGACGATTTAAGCTTGTTGGATCATGAATAGCAAAAAATACCGTTAATATCGTTTCTATATCCAGTAATGTCGTATCAAAAGTTATTTGCACCACTTCGGCATGATTAGCTGTCCCATTACAAACTTGCTCGTAGCTTGGGTTGATAATATCACCATCAGCGTAACCACTGACCACTGAAACGATACCTTCAATTCGGGCAAAAATATTTTCAACGCACCAAAAGCAACCTGCGCCTAATGTTATTTTCTCGATGCTCATCGCTTTTTCCTTTGAAAAATTCTTAATATTAAATGACGTTTTATAGTTTAAGTTTTAAAACGTATAGACGTCTATATGTTTATAAGCAGAATGTATCACTCGGACGTTTAGATGTCTATATGTTTTTTGATGGTTTATGGTAAATGATCAGGTGACTAAATAACTTGCTTGATGAAGCTATTAATAAGTAGACCACCTAGTGCTGATCAGTCAGCTCTAGGTGGTATGGCCGAGTAAGTTGAACAATATATTAATCAACTAATGGCAAGTTATAAGCAACATGCTGATGAAAGCGTAAGGTTAATTCGTCTTTTTCAGTCACAATTTCAAGTTCAGTGGCAAATAAACGTATCGCTTGCTCTATTTGGTTGACAAATTTTGCATAGTTTTGTTCTACGCCATTATGGCAGTTAGCAACAAAGATTAACTGCACATTATCAACCAGTACGTCAGCCTGCCATTTACTGACAATACCACATGGGCTTTGCTTAGGGTTGTAGCCTAACATTTGTAACTCGCCAACTTTCGAAACCAATTCATGCAAACTATGCCTTACAATAGGCACCAAGCCATTGGCAATCAGTGCGCCATTATTTAAGTTAAAGCGCTTTGCTACGAGTGAGAAGGTATCAGTTAGATAGGTGAATAAAGGGTTGTAGGGATCTGCTGAAGCAGGATCAATATCAACTAACTGAGAGATCCTGTGGTTAAGGGGTAAATTAACAATCGCATAAGTGATGGATGACATATTTTCAGCCAAGGTAACATTCTGGCTCGCATACCTTTGGGCGATAGGTCTAAACTTGTGTGCTTGGCTAGTACAACAACCTTTATTTTTAGCAAATATGTCGTAGGTTAAATGCTGATGATCACGCATTCGGATGCTCGTCATGGGCAGCTTTATTTGTTGTGAGAAATTAGCTAGCAGCGCTTTTACTTTTTGATGAAATTTTGCCGCCCCAACTCGGATCTCGCTGCCCGATGCCAAAAATACTAAGGTAATTTTTTTGGCTCTAATACTGGCATTAAAAAATGAATTTTGTAGCACATGTTGTTGTGGATCATAATAGAAGATGATTTGCTGTTTGGTTTGCCACTGATGCATTTCTTGGCTATAGCGTACCCGTACTAATTTATCGTTAGCAACAAGTAGGCTGTTTGTGATGCCGTTGCTATTACTGAGATTAAATAGCAGTTCAGCTAAGGCTTGGTAACAAGCATAATAATTTGCACTGCCATCATTAGTAGAATGACTCGGTAATTGTGAAAGTAGTTGCTCTGTTAAGGTAAATTCAGCCAAAATGTATTGATTATCACGAGCATTATCCGGTATGTAGGCTTTTGTTGCTGCGCTACGTTTTCTAACTATTGACATAACAATTCCCTGAAAGAACTTGGTATCATCTTGATCCCAATTTAAGTTTTGGTATGTCAGCGATTATACGCAGTGCTTGTGACATTTTTATGTCGTGTAAAAGCCAATTAAAAATATTGATAAGATGTGCTATTGGTCGTCATAAAAGTTAATTTTTGACAGCTAAATTTAAAAAATAATATTTCGCCAATGTAAACCGAGAAAACCACGTAGAGATGTATAACAAATGTCGATAAACAATAATGCAGAGTTAATTGCAGCCATTAATCAAGTTATGCCATTTGGTAAATATAGTGGAAGAAAGCTACTACAATTGCCTGAGCCTTATTTAGTTTGGTTTCATGCTAAGGGGTTCCCTGAAGGAAAGTTAGGCCAGCAATTAGCGTTAATTTATGAAGTTAAACTTAATGGCTTAGAAGAGATGTTAAGGCCTTTGTTAAGAGCTTAACTTTTCAAACTGATTTGTTCTTGAATTTATTTTTTTAAGTCTGCTTTGCTATATAGCCTTTTGCTAACAAATTGTTTTGTAATACTTAGTTTAAAGTTGTTTTTATTCGTTGTTTATTTTCCCTAAAAAAATAAAAAAAGTACCCACTTCGTCAGAAAAACAACTTGCTTTCAGCGTTTGCTTGTCCTTAAATTAATTGGGATTGAAGTGATACCATGTTGTGGTTGGTAGTATGCTTCTCTCGTTAATTAAGGTCAATTATTAATAATTATCAAATACTTATTAAATAGTAAAATGTAGAGGTGTTATTCATGAGAAGACAGAAAAGAGACAAATTAGGCAGAGCACACTCAAATGGTTATCAAGCTGGGCTTTGTGGCAGAACTAAAGAAAAATGTCCTTATCAAAATACTGATACGAAATCAGAATGGCTTGGAGGTTGGCGAGAAGCCTTAACCGATAGAAGTATGGGCTTGTTTAAATAACCTGAGCTCCGATTGATGAATAAAGTTTTCTGACCAAGCCCTCAACCTTGAGGGCTTTTTTATAGCTGCTTTATTGGTCAGGAGGTGACTTAGTGTGTTTTTGATTGATTATAAAGTTGAGCAAGCAAGGCATTTAGCTTGTTTTTTAAGTGTTAATTGTTGCCATGAGTTATTCAAACCATCAAAAATATTCAGCTGGTTAGTGGCTACCTTATGACCGGTTAAAAACTTGATTGCTTGCAATGCTTGCATGCCACCAATAATGGCGAGCACAGGGCCTAAAATGCCTAATGTTTGGCAATTATTTTCCGGGGCCTTTTTATTCGCGGGGAACAAGCATTGATAACATGCACTATCAGGCTCATTAGGATCAACAAACATATGCTGACCGTCAAAGCCGGTTGCTGCGCCGATCACTAAAGGTTTGCGGTGCTCAAGACACTTTTGATTAATGAGGTAACGAGTACTGATATTGTCAGTACAGTCAAGTATCAGGTCTACTAAAGGGAAGTAATAATCGGCAAGCTCTGCATCGAGCATTTCATCAAGTACTTCGATATTAGTACTAGTATTGAGTTGCTGTAGTTTTTCAGCACTGGTATCCGCTTTATTTTTTGCAAGGTCTGACTCATTGAACAGTATTTGTCGATGTAAATTACTGATATCAATATTGTCACCGTCAGCTAGATAAATGTTACCGACACCGGCGGCGTTTAAATAAAGGCTTACTGGGTTACCTAAGCCGCCAACACCAACAATTAATATGCGTGCATTTTTTAGCGCTTGCTGGCCTTGCTCACCAATACCTTTGAGCATGGTTTGACGGCTAAAGCGAAGTTGTTCTTGCTGACTAAGCATGGTTTGACGGCTCCGTATAATGATAACTATGTACCGCATTAGCTTTAAATTGAATATAAACAGTGCTTTGTGTTGTTAATGCTAGACGTTTTTTTGACCATAAGCTGATTTGAGCAAAAAACTGTTGTTCGCCAGCTTTCAGTGCTACTAGGACATTGGTTTTACCGTGCTTTATTGCGGTGATCGTTGCTGATAAGTGATTTACAATCGAGCTATGTTCAGGCTTAGTGATACTGATACTAATATCACGTGCATAAATCATACACGGCAGTTTTTGGCCAATTAAACGCGGCGCTATCGTTTGCTCTAGTAGTGGTAAATATATGCTAGCAGCTTTCCCCTGTGTTGTCGGTAGGGATAATCGCGTCAAACCATAGTCAGGTAAATGCTCTGTAACGGTTAACGATAAACTGGTTTTAGGGCTAGCTTCTCCAGCGTTATTTAATTGATGAATCGCTTGATGGATAGGGGATGCAGGGCTGACTTTTCCGGCTGAAACGACAATAAGTTGATCGGCGATATATTGTAATTCACTTAAACTGTGGCTGACATAAAGCATCGGTAATTGCAGTTGTTGTTGAATGTCTTTTAAGATGGTGAGCATTTGCGATTTAGTGCTTTTATCTAGGGCACTAAAAGGTTCATCCAATAAAAGCAGTTTTGGCTCAGCGAGTAAGGCTCTAGCAATGGAGACTCTTTGTTTTTCACCACCAGAAAGTTGGGTGACATTTTGGTGCTGTAAGGATTTTAGCTTTGTTAATGTCAGGACTTTTTCTATGCTAAGTAGGCTGTTTTTTTGTCGCTTAGCACCATAGGCTAAATTTTGATAAACACTAAGATGTGGAAATAAGCGACTGTCTTGAAACACCAAACCTACTTGTCTTTTTTCTGCTTTAATAAATTGCTTTTTATCACTATCTTGTAATGGTGTGCCATTCAAGGATACTTGGCCTATTGCTTGTTGCTCAAGGCCGGCAATAATACGCAATAATGTTGATTTACCAGAGCCAGAATCACCATAAATACCTGTAACAGCTGAAATATGAATTTCTTGTTCAACAGCGATAACAAAGCTATTAAAGGCTAGCTTAAAAGCGAGCGCTAAAGATGTTACATGCGGGTTATCATCAACAACTATTTGCTCACCATGGGGTTGACTATGTTGTGTAATGTTATTTGATCCAGACATTGCACTCATGACTTAGTTAAACTCTGTTGAGTTTTATTGACGTTATTGCCTAATAAATAAACCATAGATAACAACAGTAATGAAGCAATTAATAGTCCGGCAGAGAGTATGTGCGCATTAGCGTAGTTAAAAGCCTCAACATGATCAAACAAAGCAATCGATAATACCCGTGTTTCACCAGGGATATTGCCGCCAATCATTAATACCACACCAAATTCACCAACGGTATGAGCAAAACCTAATGTGGTTGCAGTGATAAAACTGGCTTTTGTTAAGGGTAAAACAACACTAAAAAAGCGATCTATAGGCCCAGCACCCAGCATAGCCGCAGCTTCTAGGTGATGTTCGCCTAATTGCTCGAAAGCTTTTTGCAATGGTTGTACAACAAAAGGCAAAGAATAAAGCACTGAGCCGATGACAATCGCGCTAAAACTAAAGGCTAATTGGCTGCCGGTGGCGCTTTGCCATAATTGCCCAGGTAATGATGTTGGTGAAAATGCCAGTAGTAAGTAAAAACCTAATACTGTGGGTGGCAACACTAAAGGTAAAGCGACTATGGCTTCAAAAAATACTTTTAATCGACTTTGCCACTTAGCGAGATACCAAGCCAACGGTGTACCTAATAATAATAGGATCATGGTGGTGATCGCTGCCATCTTTAAGGTGGTGGTGAGTGCCAGTATGTCAGCCGAGATATCAGTCATTTTCTGCCTTTACCGGTAAATAACCCAATTGTTTTAACTTTCCTTGGCTGCTTATTTGTAAAATAAAGTCACTGACTTTTTGCGCGATAGCGACTTGTTTGCTGGTTTTTATAATTACCAATTGTTGCTCGATTGGCTGATAAAACTGCTCAGGAATAAGTAAACCTTGATATTGATTCATTTTTAATTGGCTATACGCAACGAACCCTAATGGCACGGCTTGGCTGCGCACTTGCTGAAAGGTTTGGCTAATATTGATACCAGTAACTAATTTATTTTTGCTTTGCGACCAAAGTGATAAATGCTTTAAAGCTTGCTTAGCGGCTTTGCCATAAGGTGCAGTATCTGGATTGGCAATGGCTAAATTTCCTGAATAATCCTTAAGTACATTTAAGCTGGTTAAGTGTTGCGTTGCAGACCATAAAGCAATTTGGCCATAGGCATAGCTTTTTCGACTATCTTTAATGATCAGATGCTCTTGTTCCAACAGCGCAGGACGAATTGAGTCAGCTGATAAAAACAAATCAAATGGCGCACCATGTCTAATTTGCTGATATAGCGTACCGGTTGCGGCACTAATAATTTGATAATCTATTTGTGTTCTATTCGGTAAATCAGCGAGCAAAACTTTTAAGGCAGGAGCAAAGTTTGCCGCGACGGCAATACGCAAAGGGCGTTGCTGTGCTAATGTTTGCTCGCTAGCATAAACGTGGCTGGCTTGCAGGGCCAGCCAAATAGTCGCTAGAGTGAGTAGTTTTTGCAGTCGCGTGGTCAGCAATCTAGGCATGGTACTATCGAAAAATTCGTTTATTTAAAGTTTAAATGTGGCACAAAGTTACATGGACGATGGCTGGCATCAAGTTGCTCAACAATTAATTTGTCCCATGCCGTTTTACAAGCATTGGTTGAGCCAGGCACAGATAAAATAACCGTGCCATTTGCCATGCCTCCAAAAGCTCGAGATTGAATAGTCGAGGTACCTATTTCTGCTAATGAAATAGTTCTAAACACTTCGCCAAAGCCTTCAATATCTTTGTCAAATAGAGGCAGTAGCGCTTCTGGTGTATTGTCTCTTGCGGTAAATCCAGTGCCGCCAGTGGTTAATATTACATGGATACTGTCGTCAGCAATCCATTTAGACACGACAGCGCGCAGTTGGTAAACATCGTCTTTTGATATTTCTTTCGCTGCCAGCTTATGGCCTACTGCTTGCAATCGTTCAACAAGGGCTTGGCCGGAGGTGTCGTTATGTTCTTCGCGAGTATCTGAAACAGTTAACACCGCGATATTTAAGGCAACGAAGTCATCGCCACAATGAACAGAAGAAGTACTAGACATGAGATTTCCTTGGTAAAGATAATAAATGTTGTGCCTGTTGCCATTGCTCAGGCGTATTGGTGTTAAATAAACAGCCGCTATTTTTGGGGGTAATGACGTTATGTGGCACTTGCTTTAATAAACTGCGTACTGAAGGTCCTGATAAATTTCGCTTACTTACCGTTTTCTTTATTCCGCTTAGCTGATGTGCCATGCTTTTATTTGCGTTCATTTGCTGTAAAGGTTGTTGAAAAAACTGTTCAACATAGGCGTTAATAGGTAAATATAACGGCAGATAATTATCAGTAAAATAACATGCTCGCTGGCTTAATTCGCCTGCGCGCTTTAATGATGAAAGTTCAGCTGAGGTCATTAAGGGTAAATCTATCGGTAATATTAACAGCGCTTGTGGTTTAAATTGACGGAGAATACTTTGAATACCACCTAGCGGACCCATATCAGCAACGAGATCGTCAATACCATGTTTGCCACCACTAACAATTACCTGTGAACTGCCAGCAGCTTTGAGTAAAGCTTTGCTATAACTAAGCATATCTTGTTTATTGCGTTGTAAGCTAGCTTTGTCTTGTCCCATACGAGATGACCTACCGCCTGCTAGCACCACACCTAAACAAGGTTGAAATAAGTTATTTACCGCACTCATTAGCCGCCCAACATCGCCAAGTTCTTCGTGGCACCGGTGAGTTTTTCATGCAAAAAGTGCGTCTGCTTTTTATCAGTCATCATGTGGCTAATTGCTGCTTTAAGCGGTTCGACATCATCAGTCTGTAAGTAATCTTTTAATGACAATCCTTGCTCAGTAAATAAGCATAAATGTAATTTACCTAATGAGCTAATGCGTAAGCGGTTACAGCTATTACAAAAATCTTTTGAATACGGCATGATCAAACCAATTTTACCAGCATAATCAGGATGGTAGAATTCTTGTGCAGGACCGGCGGCTTTATCATTAATCACCGGTAACCAACCATCTAAGATCAGGTTTTGTTTTATCCGTGAGCCTTGCACGTGTTGTGCGTCAAAGAATGCTTGATTGTCACCGGTTTGCATCAACTCAATAAAGCGCAAGGTTACCGGCGTATCTTTTAACCAAGCCAAATAACTCGCAATATCGTAACCATTGTACTCACGCATTAATACGGTATTAATTTTAATATCGGTATTACCTGCAGCAAGTGCCATATCGACACCTTTGAGAATATGGTTGAGTTTGTCATGGCCAGTAATTGCATGAAATTGTCGAGGGTCTAAACTATCAATACTGATATTGATTGCATCAATACCTGCATCTAACCAAGCCGGTAAATGCTCAGGAAGTTTGTAACCATTACTGGTGATTGCGACTCTTTTAATGCCGGGTGTTTGCTTACAGGCGGCAATAATTTCAGGTAAGTCTTTGCGCAAAGAGGGCTCACCGCCAGTAATACGAATTTTTTCCGTGCCCATTTGAGAAAATGCCGAAGCTAAACGGGTAATTTCAGGCAGGGTGAGAAATTTTCTGTCGTGCTCACATTGATAACCGTCAGGTAAACAATAGTTACAACGAAAATTACATACGTCTGTGATCGATAGCCGCAAGTAATAAAACTTGCGTCCGAAGTTGTCTGTTAACATGTCACCTTTCCAATGTCGGGAGGTAAACAAGTTTCCTTGTTAACCCTGGTAAACACAAAAGTCTATTTTGGTTTACGGCTACAGCAGCATGTTCGTTGCATAGCAACCAATTTAGCTGAGATAGCTCGGCGAAAATTAGCCTTATTGAAGTTTTAATTTAAAAATGAAAATTCAACAGGCTTTATGATTTATTGTTTTATATCATATAATCACAAGCATAGTATGATTATGATCAATATAACAGAATCTAGTTATATTATTTGATGTTCAAAAAATAGTGTAATTAAGGTTTTTTTAATATCGGATAGCCAAATTAAGTTAAAAAACTAACTTTGATTGCGTATTGATATGTTTGGCTACAGTGATAAAAACACAATATAAATTGGAAGAGTATATTATGGTTGATTGTTGTTCTGCTCCCGGATTAATGCCTTTTGCTCAAGCACTAGAAACAATGCTTGCCGCTATTTCTCCGATCACCGAAATTGAAAATATTACCTTATCTGAAGGTTTAGGGAGAGTTTTATCCAACGATATTACTAGTCCAATTAATGTGCCTCCACATAATAATTCTGCAATGGATGGCTACGCTTTTGCACAAGCTAGTTTAGTTGCTCAATCAAGTTTACATTTAGTTGGTCGCTCTATGGCGGGTCAGCCTTATCAAGGTATTTGTGGTGAAGGGCAGTGTGTTCGTATTATGACCGGAGCTAAAATGCCAGAGGGCTGTGATACGGTAGAAATGCAAGAAAACTGTCAAGCAGAGAACGAAAGCGTAAGATTTTTAGCGCAACGTAATAAAGGCGATAACGTACGTTACGCTGGTGAAGATATTAATCAGGGTCATGAGGTTTTTGCGAAAGGTCGACGCCTATCTGCTATTGATATTGGTGTTTTGGCTTCACTGGGTATTGATGACCTTAAGGTGTTTCGTAAACTTAAGGTTGCACTCATCGCCACGGGCGATGAGCTGAAAAGTTTAGGTGAGCCGCTAGGTGATGGTGATATTTACGAGAGTAACAGTTATGCACTCGCCGGCATGTTAAAAAATCTTAATGTTAATATTATTGACTTTGGCGTTATTGTTGATGATGAGAACGCTATTCGAACAGCGTTTATGCAAGCCGATGAGCAAGCTGATGCGGTAATTTCTTCTGGCGGTGTCTCGGTGGGCGATGCTGATTATACCAAGTTGGTACTTGAGCAAATTGGTGAAATCGCTTTTTGGAAAATTGCCATGAAGCCAGGTAAGCCCTTTGCTTTTGGCAAACTGCCGAATAGCTTGTTTTTTGGTTTGCCGGGTAATCCGGTATCAGCCATGGTGACTGCTGATCTACTTGCTATGCCGGCCTTGCTGAAACTACAAAATTGTCATAGTGCGCCGGCGATAACACTGAAAGCAACAACCTTGACTGAGTTAAGGAAATCACCGGGTCGCATGGATTTTCAACGCGGTGTTTTATCTTATAATAATGACGGGGCGTTAATGGTTAATAGCACCGGTAGCCAAGGTTCGGGTATTCTAACCAGTATTGCTTCAGCTAACTGTTATATTGTGCTACCGACTGAACAAGGTCGAGTTAAAGCCGGAGAAAGCGTTAATGTGCGTTTATTTGAGCGCTTTTACTCTTAATGGTTGATGACTGACCTTATTGATATAACAAAGAGATAACGTGTCAAAAGCACTATATTTTATTCCCGGCACTATGTGCAATGAAAGTTTGTGGCTGCCCGTGTGGCAGCTGCTGCGTCAACAGTGTCATCAAGACTACCAATTAATAGCTTTAATGATCCCCAGTACCGGTAGCATGGATGAAATTGTTAATGTCTTATCAGAGCAAATTATTGCCGATAAAGCGATATTAGTTGGCTTTTCATTAGGTGGCTATATTGCTAGCGCAATAGCATTAAAACTTGGCAATAAGTTGCAACAATTATTGATAGTGTCTAATTTTCCAAAAAATTTACCACCAGCTGAAATTAAACAAAGAAAACGTACTATAGATTGGATAAATCAACGGGGTTATTCAGGTATTCCAAATAAGCGTATTAATGACTTGTTGCACCCTGAAATCGAACAGCTTAACCCCTCTGGCTATCAAAAGATTAAAAATACCATCGTCACTATGGATAGGATTCTTGGCGTCGAAGTATTATTACATCAATTACATGTTTCTATGTATCGACCTAATTTATTGCCTTTGTTAGGTCAGTTGGCACTACCTGTTACTTTTCTTGTTGGCGATACTGATAGTTTGGTAGAACTTAGTGTGTTGCGAGCAGAGCTACAAGGCAAAAATAATATTGCGTTGAAGGAAATTGCGAAGACAGGTCATATGTTGCCTCTAGAATCTCCGCAAGCGCTAGCATCAATGCTGGTTTGTTTTTTAAACAACTAAGGCTATTAGCGCTTAATTTATTGCGGTTAATAATAAAGTTCCGTAAAGCTGTGCTTGCTTGCGTGAAAGCGTGTAAAATAGCGACAATTATATTTTACCTTAGGACTTAACGTTGAGCGACAGCAAATTTTCATCACTTAGCTTACAACCGGCAATTTTAGATAACCTTTCATCACTGGGTTACCACGAGATGACAGAAATACAAGCTAAAAGCCTACCGGCTATTTTAGCGGGGCAAGATGTGATTGCTCAGGGTAAGACAGGCTCAGGTAAAACTGCTGCTTTTGGTCTTGGATTATTAAATAAGCTACAAGTTAAAAAGTTTAGAATTCAAACTTTAGTACTTTGCCCAACACGTGAATTAGCCGATCAAGTAGCTAAAGAAATCAGAAAGCTAGCCAGAGCTGTTCACAACATTAAAGTATTAACTTTATGTGGTGGCACGCCTTTTGGTCCACAAGTGGGCTCACTAGAGCATGGCGCCCATATTATTGTCGGTACACCTGGCCGCATTGAAGATCATCTCGGCCGTGGAACATTGTCATTGGAGTATGTTGATACCTTAGTGTTAGATGAAGCAGATCGTATGCTTGATATGGGCTTTCAAGCAGCTTTAGATAACATTGTTGATAAAATACCGCAGCAAAGACAAACCTTATTGTTCAGTGCGACCTTTCCTCAACAAATTCAAAAAATAGCCAATCGTTACTTACAAACACCTGCGGTGATCAAGGTTGAATCTAGTCATGAAAGTAGCACTATCGCTCAACACTTCTACCGTGTAGAAAGTGACGAAGAACGTTTAACGGCGATTCGATTATTACTGTTAAGCCATCAGCCTGAGTCGAGTGTGATATTTTGTAATACCAAAATTGCTACGCAGAATGTCGCCAATAAATTGGCAGCTTATGGCTTTGGTGTTGTGGCATTACATGGTGATTTAGAGCAAAGAGATAGAGATCAAACCTTAGTACGTTTTGCTAATAAAAGTGCCTCGGTACTGGTTGCTACTGATGTTGCTGCTCGTGGCTTAGACATTGAAGCGCTTGATGCTGTATTTAACTATGATATTGCCCATGATAGTGAAGTGCATATTCATCGTATTGGTCGCACAGGACGTGCAGGCAGCACTGGTTTTGCTTTCTCTTTATTTAGTGACAAAGATCGCTACAAAGTCGGTTTATTAGAAGATTATCTAGAACGTACAATTGAAGGTGAAGAGTTACCTAATCGTGAAGTATTAGAACGCAATGTTTATTCACCTAAAATGACCACCATTCAAATTGATGGCGGTAAAAAGCAAAAAGTTAGACCTGGTGATATTGTTGGAGCATTGACCAGCGAAAATGGTATTACTTTTGAGCAAGTAGGTAAAATTCAACTTGGGGCTAATTGGGCTTATGTTGCGGTAGAGAAAATGGTGGCTAGAAAAGCACTAAATAAGCTCACTCATGGTAAACTTAAAGGGCGCACATTTAGAGTAAGAGAATTAAAATAAGCTGTAAATACTATAGCGTTAGATGATCAACGAGGTACCCTATTGCTGAGTACCTCTTTGTTGATTGCTAATTACCACTTAAAATTCCTACCATATCCGTTAAAACCAATATCCATTCAACTAAAAGTTAAGCTTTATTTTTTCAACGGCTGCAACATCAATAATGTTAACACTACTATTAATGCTGTGCTCTAAGCGAGCAGCGGTTTTATTGGCACCATGCTTTTGTGCAAAAGCGATAATATCGTCTCCATTGCACATGACTTTCATGGCGATAGTTTTATCCCGTAGGTTATAAGACTTAACCGTTTTTTTAAATCTAGAGACATTATTGGTTAACGTTGTTTTACAAACATCAATAAGAGCACTTTCAATATATTTATCCATGGCATGACTACTAAAACTTAAAGCAGACAACATTACACCAGTGAAAGTTGCGGTTGCGAACAATTTTAAACTTTTCATTTTATTCTCCAATTAAACGTTAATGGCTATTTGAAAACAATAGCGTGTTGTTACCTCTTAATAGTGAGCTAAATATGATAAAAAGTTGTAAGCAAGCGCTGACTGAATGTAAATATTAAACAGAAGTGGGTATAGCAAATTTCGAGGGTAATTTATTGTTTATATTTAATAAAACTAGCTTGATAACATAGCTTTTCGACATTAATTTTTACATCTATTCATCCTTCTAGACATTTTGGAGCACACTAAGGGCATATATCGTGCGACGAACTGCCATTAAACCGAGCTATGAGCTAACAATTTCTGGTAATTTATAATAATCAAGGTATGATACTGGGATTATGTACAGTCACTACTTCTGTGATTTTAAGACATAATGACTATGATTCGAATTTGGTAAACAGTGATATAAGGGATAACAATGGCAGTTGAAAGTCGATTTGTCGTGATAAGACAAGGTGTGGAGGTAGAAACATTCATGGATAAAAAAGCCGCAGATGAATACGATAAAATGCTCGATATGGCAGATAGTTTATCTGAAATGTTTGAACAAGCACCTGTCGAGCTTTCTGAGAGTATCCGTGAAGAACTGAGTGTTTATTTGGCACAAAACCGTGAAGATGTATTGGTAGCTTTACAAGCTAAAAAAGCCAAAGCGGTTACCAATAAAACGGCAACTAAAAGTACCGAACCGATAAAAGCAAGCGAGCCACCGCTAACAGAAAAAGCGAAAAAAACTAAAGTAGCCAGCGTGAAAGCAACGAGTAAGGCCAAAGCTGAAATATCTTAAGGCCATGTTTAGTGATAAAAATATACAAAGTGTGATGATCAGTAAAGAAGCTTATTGTGGGGCGTTTTGGAATATCAATTGATCCGTAGTGCGCGAAGAAAAACTATTGCTTTGCAGGTAAGTAATGCGCAAGTTATTGTTAGAGCACCAACGTTTGTTAAAACCACTTACGTTGAAAACTTAATACAGGCTAAATTGCAATGGCTGCAACAAAAGGTAGCAGAGCAAAAGCAAAAATCACGATCAAACCCCCATTTTACTTTACAGTTTGTTGGTGAAAAATTAACGAACAACCCAACCGTATATCTTGATGGCTTACCACATAGTATCAATATTGAGTTTGGGCGTAAGCATGTGCTGCATAATGCCAGTAGGCAAAGCCTGACTGTTGTTCTGACTGAAAGGTATCGTCAGGATGATCTAAACTCAGCTGCGACTCTAGCGCAAGTGAAGTCGCAAATAGACTGTTGGTTTAAAGCGCATATCGAAAATTATATTGCACAAAACCTATTAATATTTTCCAAGCAATTAGCACTCAACCCCACGGCTTTTAAAGTCAGAAAATATAAGGCGCGTTGGGGAAGCTGCAACAATCGTGGTGAGCTAAGTTTTAATTACTTACTGAAAATGTTGCCTAGCTGGGTGATTGACTACGTGATAATTCATGAACTATGTCACCTTAAGCATATGAATCATTCGACAAAATTTTGGCAATTAGTTGCCACCCACTGTCCTGAATATCAATTAGCCAAAAACTGGCTATCAGAGCATCAACCTTACTTACGATGGTAAGTGTTGCCCGCTAGTCCTTATCTAGTAATGAATTCTTGTCATACCCTCGATAAAATCCATATGGTTTTTAACTAGTTGGCATGAGAACTGCTAATTGTTCTCTGCTTTTTATTGACGGTAAAAAGTTCTATTAATGATACCAAGTCTATTAAGTCTATTAAGTTTATTAAGCTTATTAGTTTTGCGCAATCAATCGGTTTAATTGGTATATAAAGGAGATAAATATGAAACTCACTCGTTATAGTTGGAAAGCTAGCATCATTTATTTTTTATCTGCGGCAATGTCATTAGGCATTATCGAATTGTTGCTAAGTTTATAGTGAAAGCTTTAAAGCTTACATTAAGTGTTGGTATTATTTATTCTTATAATTGTCTTTTCGTACTATATTGATAGCCTGATAATGGCATTTACCTGCACTTTTAAGCAATTAAGTTGAAATAAACGTCACTTTTCTTCGTATTAGTAATTAACAGCAGCACAAAATTAGGGTAAATTAACAGCTAATAAAAAAAATAATAAAGGATTAGTATCAAATGAGTACAAATGTTCTTATTTGTGATGACTCTAACTTAGCTCGAAAGCAAGTATTTAGAAGCCTTCCCGAAAGTTTATCCACTCATGTGCAATTAGCCCAAAATGGTCAAGAAGCCTTAGAGATTTTACGTGATAAAAATATTGATATCTTATTTCTTGATTTAACTATGCCTGTCATCGATGGTTTAGGGGTTTTACAAGCATTAAAAGATGACAATATTGAATTAGCGGTATTTGTTATTTCTGCCGATGTTCAGCCTGAAATGCAAAGCCGAGTCATGGATTTAGGCGCAAAAGCATTTCTACGTAAACCTGTACAATTAGATATCTTAAATGAAAATTTGAAAACTCACGGTTTTTTATGAATGCATTTGACTTAACTGAAGATCAGCAAGATTGTTTACAAGAGCTGATTAATGTCGCGATGGGACAGGCAAGTGATCAGCTTGCCCGCTATTTAGATACCTTTGTGTATTTGAAAGTGCCTAAAATTGAACAAGTAAAGTCAGAACAACTTTTTGTTACGCTTAATCAAGATTTAAAGGCAACGGCGGTGGTTAGCCAAGGCTTTTTTGGTTATGAAGGTATACGTGGCGAGGCACTCTTGATGTACCAGCCACAAGACTCAAACCGTTTGGCTGACTTACTTGGTTATGAAGCTGATGAGTTAACTTTTGATGAGCAAATTATCGATTTAAGCTCTATTTTAACCACGACATTTTTGAATGTGTTTGCTAGTCAAATAGATAATCAGATGTCATATAGTGCGCCTCGGTTGTTGTCGCCTAACCTCGGCGCTGTAACTCAACACTTACAACAGCAATCATTTAATTGGGATTTAGCCTTGAAAGTGCGTATTAGTTATCAAGTAACCGACTACTCTTTTAACTGTGATATGGTGTTATTGATCCCTGAGCAAGCCATTATTAACATTAAGACCGTTATCGACCGTATATTGGAAGAGTTTTAATTATGTTAGATGCGCTTTATCATAATATTACCAACCGGTTAAATACTGGAATTTTGATTCTCGATAGTAATTTTAATATTGTTATGTGGAATCGATTTTTAGAAGTACATGCCAATAAAAAAGACAACAATGTTATTGGGAAAAGTATTTTTACTGTTTTTCCTGAATTACCCAAAAAGTGGTTTGAGCGGAAATTATCCAGTGTTATCCAGCTAAAAAATCAGTCCTTTTGCGGTTGGGAGCAACGTCATCACCTGTTTGAGCTTTCTCATTCTCGTCCGATAACAACGGATAGTGATTTTATGGCGCAAAATTGTACCTTTCTGCCGGTTGAAGTTGAAGGGGAAGTTGAGCATGTTTGTCTTTTAATTGAAGATGTTACTGATATTTGCCATTATCAAACACAATTAAATAAGGCACTAGAAGAGTTAGCTTTATCTAATCGTATTGATGGTTTGACTCAAGCATTTAATCGTAAACATTGGGAAGAGTGTTTAGCCAGTGAATTCTCACGGGCACGCCGTTATAGTTATGAGCTTGCGTTAGTGATGCTCGATTTAGATCAATTTAAAGCATTGAATGATACCTTTGGCCATCAAGGTGGTGATAAAGTGCTTATTGAGACGGCAAAGTCTATCAATGATTTGCTGCGTATGGGCGATATGTTTGGTCGTTATGGTGGTGAAGAGTTTGCAGTGATATTGCCTAATACCGATCTGGTAGGCGCAGAAGAAGTGGCTGAGCGGATACGTCAAACTATAGCTAGCAATACTGTTGACTATCAAGGACACAGCATTAACGTTACTGTCAGTATTGGCGTTGCAGTAATTGATGCAAAAGATACTCGCTATGAAGATTTGATCAGCAATGCGGATATTGCATTGTATGAAGCCAAGTCTATGGGCCGTGATCGCGTTTGTTTAGCGACCCCATCTCTCACGCAAAAAACAGTTGTTGCCTGAATATTTTACTAAAATATTCAATCTTCTGATATTTTATCCATATATTAGTTTGTTTTATTCATAAAAATGGGTTGACAGAAAAAAACATATCAGGCACTTTATAACTCATGAATAATTTACTTAGCCGAATCATTATTATTACCACTACCACCCTCATTGGGATGGTGGTCATTGGCTGACGAGTAAAGTTTATCAATTTTATCAAGCCCGTGACCTATTAAAGGTTACGGGCTTTTTTTGTTTTTAGGGGAGTAAAAATGCGTGTATTAAAGTTTGGTGGTTCTTCTTTGGCTTCGGGTCAACGTTTTATCGAAGTGGCGAATATCATCAAAAACAAAAGTCAGTCGTCTCGTCTTGCTGTTGTTGTTTCTGCGCCACAAGGGGTAACCAATCATCTTGTAGCGATGGCAGAAAACATTTCTAATGAAGAAAAGCTTAAAGGTGACTTGCTACATTTTAAGCACGCAATTAAAAATATTATTGAAGACTTATCCGCGACCCTACCAAAGTTTTGCCCATTACATAGTGAACAAGTACTGGTAACTTGGGAGCAGCAGCTTAGTCGTTATTTGCATGGCGCAACATTGTTATCATTTTGTCCAGAACATGTCCGTGCACGCATCATCAGTATTGGTGAACGCTTGAGTGTGGCATTGCTACAGTCGGTGTTAGCTGCTGATGATTATGACGCTAGTGTTATAGAGCCAGAACGCTTCTTGCGTACCAACGACGTATCGATGAATGCTGTTGCAGATCTCGTGCTATGTAAAGAGAAGTTTCAAGCCGTTTATAGTGACCTTAACAACATTGCCCTTATGCCGGGTTTTATCGGTGTTGATAGCCAAGATAATGTCACTACGCTAGGTAGAAATGGCTCAGATTATTCAGCAGCGGTATTAGCGGTATGTAGTGAAGCAGAATATTGTGAAATTTGGACGGATGTTGATGGTGTGTATAACGCCGATCCTCGTTTGATCAAAGAAGCTAAGTTATTAGATTACTTGTCTTACCAAGAAGCAATGGAGCTATCTTATTTTGGCGCCAGTGTTTTACACCCTAAAACTATTGGTCCCATTGCTCAGCATCATATCCCTTGTTTAATTAAAAATACCGGCAACCCAGATGCGCCAGGGACTTTAATTGCTAATGAAAATGATCAAAGTAAACGAGTGAAAGCGATTTCAAACCTTGATGACTTAACGATGGTTAATGTTTCAGGCCCAGGCATGAAAGGTATGGTGGGGATGGCAAGCCGTGTTTTCGCGACCATGAGCCGTGAAAAAATCTCATTAATTCTTATTAGCCAATCTTCTAGTGAATACTGTATCAGTTTTTGTATTTACTCGTCTGACGCTGATAAAGCAGAGCAAAGCCTGCAAGAAGAATTTGAACTAGAGCTGTTAAATGGTTTATTAGAACCGTTAACGTTAACGCATCAATTATCTATTGTGTCGTTAGTTGGCGATGGTATGCATCATCAACAAGGTGTTGCCGCTAAATTCTTTGGTTCGTTAGCGCAAGCTCGAGTCAATGTGGTTGCCATTGCACAAGACTCGTCTGAGCGTAGTATTTCAGTGGTGATTGAAAGTAGAAAGTGCACTGATGCCATGAAAGTGAGTCATCAAAACTTCTTTTCGCATAAACCTACTATCGACGTTTTCTTAGTTGGCTGTGGTGTTGTCGGTAGCGAGCTACTTGCTCAAATAGCGCGTCAGCAGACAAAACTTAAAGCCGATAATATTTCTTTAAAAGTTTATGGCTTAGCGAACAGTAAAGGTATGGTATTTAACAGTGAAGGTATCGATGTTGCTAATTGGCAGGAAAATCTCAACCAACAACCTGTAGCTGTTACCGTCGAAAATATTAAACATTTTGTTCGAGAGAACCACTTAATTAACCCGGTATTAGTCGACTGTACTTCAAACGAAGAATTGGCTTTGCAATACGTTGATTATTTAGAAGCCGGCTTTAATGTCGTGACGCCGAATAAGAAAGCTAACACAGATTCTTGGCAATATTATCAAGCATTGCGCACAGCGGCGCAAAAAACTAACCGTCGATTTTTATATGAGACAACCGTTGGCGCTGGTTTACCGGTTATTGATACTTTACAGAACTTGCTAAAAGCTGGAGATGAGCTGCAACGTTTTGAAGGCGTATTATCTGGTTCATTATCTTATATTTTTGGTAAGCTTGATGAAGGTATGACATTATCTCAAGCGACAGCATTAGCCAAAGAGCAAGGTTTTACTGAGCCGGATCCTAGAGACGATTTGAGTGGTATGGACGTTGCCCGTAAATTGTTGATCATGGCTAGAGAGGCAGGAATGCCATTAGAGCTTACTGATATTACTATAGAGCCTGTTTTAGCTGATTCATTTGATGCTAGCGGCGATGTGGCTACTTTTATGGCTAACTTACCTCAATTAGATAAAGCTTTCGCTGAGCGTATTGATGCCGCTAAAGCAGAAGGAAAAGTATTAAGATATATTGGTAATATTGTTGATGGAAAGTGTCAGGTCGCTATTGAAGCGGTAAGTGCCGACCATCCATTATATAGTATTAAAGATGGCGAAAACGCATTAGCGATTCATAGCCGTTATTATCAACCATTACCTTTTGTTTTACGTGGCTATGGCGCAGGGGCGGCCGTAACTGCTGCCGGTGTTTTCGGTGATGTATTAAGAACGTTAGCATGGGAGCAACAACATTAATGAGCGTTTCAGTCTTTGCACCAGCATCAATTGGCAATGTTAATGTCGGTTTTGATGTTTTAGGTTTAGCGGTTAAGCCACTCGACGGTACATTACTTGGCGATGTAGTTACTGTCACGCACAGTAATGGCGACGACCAATTAGAAGTTACCGGCAGTTTTGCGAAAAAATTACCTAGTGACGTTAAGCAAAATATTGTTTGGCACTGTTTACTGCTTTTTAATGAACAACTTCTAGCAAGTAAACAAGCGGTGGTTGCCGTGAAAGTTACGCTAGATAAACGCATGCCTGTAGGCAGCGGTTTAGGCTCTAGTGCTTGTTCTGTAGTGGCGGCGCTTGCAGGTTTAAATGCTTTCTATGAAAAGTATCATGAATTTAGTTTTTCAGAGCAAGCGTTGTTAAAAATGATGGGACAAATGGAAGCACAAATTAGTGGTAGTTTACATTATGATAATGTCGCGCCGTGCTTCTTAGGTGGCATGCAATTAATGGTGCCAAACCCAGAGATTATCACCCGTAATTTACCGCAATTTGACGATTGCTACTTTGTCATGGCTTATCCTGGTATTGAAATATCCACAAAAGCCGCCAGAGATATCTTGCCAACGAGTTATTCGCGAGCTGATTTGATCAGTTTTGGTCAGAATTTAGCGACCTTTGTTGACGCTTGTCATCGTGGTGATAAAGCACAAGCGTTCGGCGTATTAACTGATGTAGTCGCAGAACCTTATCGCGAGTCAATTTTACCGGGTTATAGCGCAGCTGCCAGCCACTTAAGAGCGGAAGGATGTTTAGCGGTTGGTATTTCTGGCTCAGGTCCGACACTTTTTTGTGTTACTGACGATGCAGGAAAAGCTGAAAAGTTTGCCAACTGGTTAACAGAAAATTATTTACAAACATCGACTAACGGCACAAGTGACGGATTTGTTCATGTTTGCCGAGCGGATACTGAAGGTGCGGTAAGCTTACCTTAGAGAATTATTCTAATGTTTGGTCTGTTGGCTATTAAGCCACAAGATAAACCTATATAGGAATTGAGTGTGAAATTTTATAATTTAAAAGAAAATGATGAACAAGTCAGCTTTGCTGGCGCAGTAAAGCAAGGTTTAGGACGTAATCAAGGCTTATTCTTCCCAGAAGCAATCCCTCGTTTTGATGATATTGAAGCCTTATTGGCATTGCCAATGGTTGAGCGCAGCGTAAAAGTACTTTACCCATTTGTTAGCGATGATTTAACCGAAGCTCAGCTGACTGAAATTGTCACTGATGCCTTTAACTTTCCAGCGCAAATGCAGCCAATCAGTGAAAAAAGAGCCATTTTAGAACTGTTTCATGGTCCAACATTAGCGTTTAAAGATTTTGGTGCTCGCTTTATGGCTAAATGTTTACAAGCATTTAGTGAGAACAAAAAAGTCACGATATTAACGGCGACCTCTGGTGATACTGGCGCTGCCGTTGCACATGCCTTTCATGGTATTGATAACATTGATGTAGTGATTTTATATCCGAAAGGTAAGATCAGTTTATTACAGGAAAAAATGTTTACGACGCTTGGCGGAAATATTCGCACTATCGCGGTAGAGGGAACGTTTGATGATTGTCAGTCTTTGGTTAAACAGTCTTTTGATGATCAAGAGCTAAAAGAAACTATCGGCTTAAACTCAGCTAACTCAATTAACATCAGTCGATTGTTAGCTCAAATTTGTTATTACTTTGAAGCCGTTGCACAGTTGTATCGCCAAAAAGGCGCTGAAGCCTTAAAAGAAATTGTGTTCTCAATTCCGAGTGGTAATTTTGGTAATCTCACCGCTGGACTTTTTGCTAAAGCCTTAGGTTTACCGATCAAGCGCTTTATTGCCGCAACGAATGCTAATGACACGGTACCGCGCTATTTACAAACCGGTGAATGGTCACCTAATGAGACCGTGGCAACTATTTCTAATGCCATGGATGTAAGTAATCCAAATAACTGGCCACGTGTTGAACATATGCTAAAAGCGGGTTTAGTTGACAAAGATTGTGTCAGCTCTGTCTCTATTGATGAAGAGCAAACACAGATGACCATGATTCAGCTAGCAAAACTTGGCTACATTAGTGAACCTCATGCTGCTGTTGCTTATCGAGCATTACAATATAATGCCCTTGATAACGAATTTGGCGTATTTTTGGGCACAGCGCATCCGGCTAAATTTAAAGATATTGTTGAAAGTACTTTAGGGCAGCCGATAGGTTTACCGAAAGAACTAGCCGATTGTGCAAGCGAAACTATTTTATCAACAACAAGCTCGACAGATTTTTCGGAACTAAGAGCCTATCTATTAGCTTAGTTAAAGTGAACAACAGCTTATAAGAAATTAAAGGCAGTTTTTACTGCCTTTTTTGTCTCCGCAGTGCGAAGAGAAAACCCCAGGCTGTCTGAAATTGTGCGGTGAAATAGCTATGAGTGATCGCTAAAATATTGCATCTAACTTGTTATGGTAGTGCGTTAATGACATTTACGTAGCCAATGCCGCATAATGTACAGATGATATTGAATAAGAGCCGTGATATGAATAAGTTAAAACCGCAGTGGCAAAAAATAATTGCCAATGAACAGCAACAAGATTACTTCCAAGAACTATCTCAAGAAATCGAGCAGCAGCGAGCTAATGGCGACGTTATATTGCCAAACGAAGCGGATGTTTTTACGGCTTTTTCAACCGTCGATTTACCTGAAGTAAAAGTGGTAATTTTAGGCCAGGATCCATACCACGGCTTAGGTGCTAACGGTGAGTCACAAGCGCATGGTTTAGCGTTTTCTGTACGTAAAGGCATTAAAATTCCTCCTTCATTAGTCAATATATACAAAGAACTGACGCAAGATATTGCTGGCTTTAAAACCCCGAAACATGGTTATTTAATGGAATGGGCTGAGCAAGGCGTGTTGTTGCTCAATACCGTACTGACCGTTAAGCAAGCAAATGCGCATTCACATGCTAAATTGGGCTGGGAAACCTTTACCGATAACATTATTGCTGAGCTCAATGAGCGTAACGAAGGCTGTGTATTTTTACTGTGGGGTAGCCACGCGCAAAAGAAAGGTAAGAATATTAATCAGCAAAAGCATTTAGTCTTGAATGGGCCGCACCCATCGCCACTGTCAGCTTACCGAGGCTTTTTTGGTTGCCAACACTTTTCAAAGGCCAATCAATGGCTAGCAGCACAAAATAAAAGCGCTATAAATTGGCAGGTTAGTGAGTAGCTAAGTTTTGTTTGTTATTTTTCTACAGTCAATCTGAGAGCGTGTTGTTATATTTTTAAAGCACTAATTATATTGTTGCAAATTTTAAAGTTACTGCTGGTTGTTCATACAGTATTGTCGCATTTCCCGCTTTTTTGTAGAGAGACAGATTAAATCTGCCTTTTTACATCAGGTTATTCAAGAGCTGACAATAACTTATTGAATGGTAATATTAAGTTATGTATATTGATTTGAATAAATATTCACAAGTAGTGTGATCTTGCTTGTGGAAAGGCGGAATTTTTCCGTTTAATAAGCTGTTAGCTAGCTGAAAAGGAGTCCAGCATGGGAACCATCATCAAGTTTTTTTGGAATAGTGGAGCAGCTATTTTTTGGGGGCTCCTTATTTTTGGTTCACCTTTTTGGCTTTTCCCTTTATTAATGATTTCTGGCGGTTGCAGCCTTACTGAGCACGAGTCATTTCTCTCGCCGGATAAAGAAAAAGAAGCAGTGATATTAATACGTAACTGCGGCGCTACGACTAATTGGGAAACTCAGGTTGTGGTAAGAGAAATAACTGACATCGAAAACCAAAACATTTTAATTCGATTAGATGGACATCCCGAAACAACAGATTATAACGTTTCATGGAAATCGGATGGTACTGTTGAGATAACAGACTTTAATTTTAAAGACTTACTCAGTTTTCATAGTCGCAATTTGACAGGGGATATAGCTAGATCAATCATACTACCAAAAGCTAGCTAATAAATAAAGGATAGGTTGCGCGCAGCCGCAACTTAATCCTG
>TARA_R110002049_G_scaffold21045_29_pt1 | contig 42560 bp, 27 predicted proteins | sample TARA_R110002049 | Tara Oceans TARA_R110002049 (sample SAMEA4396941) | marine metagenome | biome: Polar Biome; feature: [SRF] surface water layer (ENVO:00010504); material: water (ENVO:00002006), including particulate matter (ENVO:01000060) such as... | depth 5 m | reverse complement strand
AGGTGGGGTCCGCGCTCTTGACAATGACTGTACCCGCCAGTGCATTGCGACCCTGTATGGCGCTCTGCGGCCCGCGATACACTTCCAACTGTGCGACGTCCCACAACCCGCGCGAGCCTCGCTTCAAGCCCTCGGCTGACTGGGTCACTCCGTCCACCACCATCGAGATCAATGCGGCAGAGTTGGAGGGTTGCGTAATGCCATCGGCATTGAGTCCGCGAATCTCTACACTCTTGCTGCCCGCGCCCTGGGAAAAGGCGCGCACATTTGCCAGCCGCTTGTAGGCGTCGCTGGTATCGGCGATATCGTAATCCTCCATCTCCTGTGCCGTGACGATGCCGACACTGCTGAACGTCTCGAGATAGGGACGTTCCAGTTTTTCGCCCAGTACCAGAACGTGTTCCAACGGCAGGCTGTTATCAGAGTGCTTCGATGTTTCAGCGTCGCTCTCCTGCGCGGCGACAGCGAACGGCAGTGCCGTCAGAGCGATAGTTGTGAATACTTTGGGTAGGCATCGGCCGGGGCCTGTGCAGGTGATTTTTACGGATGACATGTCTGACTCCAATAACACGGCGTTGCTGATGTGTCGCCACACAATGACAAATGGTGCAGCCGTTTATGGCGCTTGGTGCGCAAAGGCAGCGCTCGCCCATTGGTTTTAATGTGCATTTTTGCGAATACAAATAATAATGAGAACTATTATCAAATAATAGAGGCTGTGCAATACCGGGTCAATAGCGTTGTCGGGTTCCTGGGCGTTAGATTACCGATTCACTTGCTGTGTTCAGGCATCCGGCACCCGGCACCCGGCACCCGGCATGAGGCATGAGGCATGAGACATGAGACATGAGACATGAGACATGAGACATGAGGCATAAGGCATAAGGCATAAGGCATGGAGCATGGAGCATGGAGCATGGAGCATGGAGCATGGAGCATGGAGCATGGAGCTTGGAGCTTGGAGCTTGGTGCTTGGAGCTTGGAGCTTGGAGCTTGGTGCTTGGAGCTTGGTGCTTGGAGCTTGGGGACGCTATAGCGGCTGCAGCAGTAGTTGGGATTGAACTGGTACTTTGATGTACTCAGCCAGACCGGCTGCGCACCACCAGGGCCCAGATAAACACCACGCCGTTCAATACCCCGAACAGGACAAACGGCGCAGAGGGGCCAATATTGGCAAACAGCCATCCACCTCCGGCTGTGCCTATCAATATACCGATGGCTCCTGATACGCCAAACAGGCCGATGATGGCACCGCGCCGCGCCGCTGGCGCCCGTTCACCCACCAGCGCCTGACTGCTGACAAACGCGCTGATCTCCGCCACGCCCATGACACCCAGCAGGGCCATCACCCATGGCGCGGTCGGGTCATCCACAAAGAAAATGGCGAGGTAAACGACGGCTGCCAGCCCTGCAGCCATTGCGACCGCGGTTACCCTTGTCACCTTGTCGCTGATATAGCCCATTAACAGTGAGCCAACCAGGGCGCCACCAACGACAGCCATCACTCTGGGTACGGCCAATTGAAACATCGCTTCACTGGGCTCCAGACCCATCACGCCGGTGCCAAACTGCACCAGCCACAGACTCATGAAGGCGCCGGTAACCGCGAGATCTCCGCGGGAAATAAACGCGGCGCCGTAGGACAGTGCGATGCCCGCGTTTCTGGAAGCCTTTGCCCCCTCGCGCAACATATAAACAATCGATTCGCGTGTCGCGCTGGCTGTGCCGACCACATGAGGAGCCAGACCAAACGCGGCTACGATAGCGCCAATCACGCCCAGTGCGCCGGCACAGGCAAAGGTCATGTGCTGCGCGGCGAGTTCATCGAAACCCTGATCCACGAATACCTTTGGAAGCGCGCCCAGCAGGGGAGGGAGGAATGCACCGAGTGTGGCGATGAGGCCCTGCAGGCCATTGGCCTTGCCGCGGGTGGAGTCTCTGGAGTAGTCGGCTATGACGGTGACCATCATGCCAATCATCGCCGCGCTGCCGAGGGCGACGATGATGCGATAGACAACCAGCTCGGTGACGCTGCTGGCGTGTGGATAGAGCGTAAACCCCACAGCGGTAGCCAATAGACCAAAGACATAGACAGGCTTGCGACCGAAGCGGTCAGCCAGTGCGCCCATGACGCCCATAAGGACGATGAGGATGATTTCCTGCATTGCGCTCAGGTAGCCAGTCAGCATTGCCTGATCGGCTGGCGCAATATTCATGACCTGAAGCAGCCCCGGTTGCAGTATCGCCAGCGCGCCCGCATAGCTGGACGATACAAAGGCGGCGATGAAATAGGCGATCAGGTGACGCCGCTGTATACCTTCACTGAGGTCAATGCCAAGGAAGCGATTCATAGGATCAACCTGTGTGGGCGGGGCACATCTGCTTGCGCCTACAGTGAGTATTGCTTTGGATGTCGGCTAAGTGCTGGTGTCGCCGCCTGCAAGCGTTGCAGACAGTGCTGCAATCATTGGTCTCGTTCATCCCATTATCTCATGAGGTCAAGGTTGAATAAAAAGCGGGCTCAAATTGGTGCGCAGCTCGGTATCGTGCAATGCGTGGGGTTCACTACAGCAAACGTTTCGCGGTGCCAGCATGTCATTCGGGTGTTCGGTCCGATCAGGTTGCGTGTGCAATTTAACCAGTACCCAGAATAGATATTCAGGCGAAGCGAGACAATTTGCAATAGATCTTTAGCGGTGACGGCTCGGTTTCACGGATATTTTTCACCGTGAACGATTAATTGTCACAATATTATTGAAGTTCAAAAGATATATTGATATAACAATAAGGTCTGTTTATTTTTTCTTGTCATTTGATCCGAACACGGGGTATCTATGAAGCAGTTTTCCAGATCGGTGCTGTTGGCAGCGCTGTTTGTACACTCCAACCTTGCTCTATCGTCTGACCCCGATGTGAGCTCCGGCCCGGGAACGCGATATCTTTCTCCCGAATTTATCTCTCGGTATGCACACACCTATGATCCTTATGGGCTGGCATCGCTGTTGGCGACGCAACCGGGTGTTGCGCTGCAAAGTAGTGGCGATCCCGGTGGCGAAGACTGGGTGACATTTCGGGGTAATCCGCGTGACAGTTCACGCATGACGCTGGTGCTGCTCGACGGGGTGCCTTTGAATGGCGCATCCAACAGTACGCTTGAGTTCAACAGCATTCCTCTGACCATGCTACACGATATTACTATTTACTACGGCCCATTGCCGGCCCGATACGGCGGTTACACGTCGGTGGTTGAGCTGCGCACGAAGCAGGCATCCGACCGTGTTGAAACAACCGTTTACGGCGGTACTCACGATACCTACGGCGGTGGGTTCACGGCCAGTAAGAGCGCAAGTTACTGGGGTATTACCTTCGATCTGCAGGCACAGGAAACCGATGGGCTCGAAGGTGAAGAGACCATCCTCCGCACAGTGGATGATAGCGACCCGTTCAACCCTTCCGTGGTCACCGAATACCCGGTATACGGCAACCGGGATTATCAGCAGGTTGTACCGATGGTGACGGCACACAAAACCTTTAACGACAGTGTACGTCTGGGTTTGATGGCGCAGGCAGTGTGGACGAAAAAGCACTACGCAGATGGCCACTCACACGCAGAACCGGATCGGCCCGCCAATCGAGAGCGGGAGTTCTATAATTTTGGCCTGTCTCTGGCACCGGCGGCCGGCAGTGATCAGGACTATGTGCTCCATCTCTATTATAAGGACGAAGACCATGAAACTCTGGCGCTGGACGACGAGTTCGTCAACTACGGTGAACAGAACAAATCGCAGTACGGCGCGCGAGGGCACTACGGTTTATCGCTGATTGACAACGTTCACCTGCGAGTGGGTGGCGAGTACAACAAGTTCGACGGTGATTTGAAGAACGATACCGCCTGGGATGAACTTCTGGACGAGATTATTTACTACGATAGTAATGCCGATTTCGATTCACCCTACTTCGCATATCAGGATAATCTGGATAATTATGCGATTTTCTCCGAGATCGAGTATCAATGGGGTGATCGGGCCACATTCAGTGCAGGGGTGCGACACGACGATGTGAAGGATACAAAAAGCAATACCAGTTATCAGCTCGCTGCATCGATTCAGCTCACCAGCAGTTTGCAGTTACAGATGTCCGGTGGTGAAACATCACGTTATCCCAGCCTGAATGAGTACAATAGTGCTCTGCGTGACCCCACCGTGCTCGGCCCGCCCATTCCCGGCCTTGTAGACCCGGATGATGTGGCGCGCCAGAACGGAAAGCTGGAGATGGAAACCCAGAAGGGTGGCGAGATTGGTTTAGTCTGGACGACTCTCGAAGGCGCACTGGTTACCGAGTTGGTCGCATTCGATTATCAGCATGAGGGCGAGATCTTTATCGATGTAAGGACTGTTCCAAACAACCTCGACCCCTCCAACCCCCTCTACAATGTGCTTGGACCGGAAATCAACCTGCTGTTGCGCAATAACAGACCGACCAAGGATGAATCCCATGGTGCGGAGCTGGCGTTCAACTACAGCACGGAGAACCTCGGGCTCTATCTGAACGGTACCTGGAATAAACTGGAGAGAAAATATTCCGATGGTCGCTCATCGCACAATCAGCCCTTTATGCCTCCCGAGTACTATGCCAGTGCTGGCGCCTGGTATCAGTGGGGCCGCAGCAAGATCGATATGGAGGTCGACTATCGCGGCAGCACGGATGACAGCCTGCAGGAGCGCGGAGCACTGCCCGACGTCAAACTGGGTTCGAGTACACTGGTACACCTCGGCTATAAGTTCCAGTTGACCGACCAACTGCAGCTGTTTGCCCGTGCCTACAACCTTTTTGATGAGAGCTATGAAACGTTCTACGGTCTGCCCATGGTTAAACGGCATATCACCGGCGGCCTGACTTATCGGTTCTAACGCGGGCGCAAAGGCGCGAGCCCGGGTTCCTCATTTGCCGGGCTATTGCACATCAGGATGCCGCCTACAGCTCACCGTGGTCTGCGTCCACATCCCTCCAGCGTAATCCGCCCGCCGCTCTGCTGCGGGTGTTGGATTGCGAGGCGAATAATGGTTGAATGGTGGCTGATCACGCCTTATGCCCAGTCCAGTTTGATCAGGGTGGCGGCATCCCGGTCGGAAAGCCTGCAACATCCACCCGTTCAAGGGCGCTAGCCCGTTCTCAGAGCAATAGTCTGTAGTTCTGGTCTATACGCTGCCTAGGGTGTGCGTTGTTGTCCGTCTCGAGAGTCGGTGGCAGGTATCACAACGGAACCCATTCACCATGGAACATCTGGCACAAATTCTCCTTCTTCTGGCTGTTGCGATTGCCATCGTGGTGACGTTCCAGCGCCTTCATATTCCGACCAGTCTCGGATATTTACTGGTGGGTGTCGTGCTCGGCCCGTATACGATGGGACCTGTCGTCTCCATGCCCGAGCTGCAGACACTGGCTGAGTTCGGTGTGGTCTTTTTGTTGTTCACCATCGGTCTCAACTACTCGATACCGCAGTTGAATGCACTGCGGCATCAGATTCTCGGCCTGGGCACAGGGCAGGTGGTCTTCACAACGCTGGTGGCCGGTACGGTGATGTGGATGGTGGGGTTACCGGTAGCGGCTGCGTTTGTCTTTGGTGCTGTGTTTGCGCAGTCTTCGACAACGATTATCTCCAGCCTGTTGACAGAGCAGGGCGAGGAAAACAGTCAGCACGGTCGACTCGGGTTGGCTATGTCGGTATTTCAGGACGTGACAGCAGTACCTTTTCTGGTGATTATTCCCGTGCTTGGCATGGCGGTGACGGCAGATGTGCTGGCGCTGACTGTCGCGGCGGCACTGGCAAAGGCTGTGCTTGCATTCGTGCTGGTCTTTTTCGCCGGGCGCTGGCTGCTTGGCCCCCTGTTTCACCTTGTCACCAGACGTAATTCGCTGGAGACTTTCACGCTGGCGATTCTTCTGGTCGCACTGTTTGCTGCATGGACGACCAACAGTCTGGGCCTGTCGCTGGCATTCGGTGGTTTTCTGGCGGGCATGATGCTGGGGGAAACCGAGTTCCGTCACCAGGTTGAGTCCAGTGTCAGTCCGTTTCGCGATGTGTTGCTAGGCCTGTTCTTTATCGGCATTGGCATGCGCTTTGATCCCTCCTCGATCCAGCCCATCTGGCAGTGGGCCGTGTTCGGCGCGCTTCTCATACTGGTCAGCAAAATTCTGATAGTGGCCTTGATGGTGCACCGCACCACCGCCGACAAGCGCGTGGCATGGCGAACCGGGCTGATGATGAGTGTGGGCGGTGAGTTCGGTCTGGCGCTCATTGCGATCGCGCTCGATGCGCAGGTACTGGACATCGAACTCGGCCAGATCGCGATAACCTCGGTATTACTCGCCATGGTTGCCGGCGCACTGTTGATTCGCTTCAACGGCCCTATCGTGGACCGTCTGGTAAAAATGCCCGGTGGCGCCGGCCACTCCGCAGACGAATTGAAGGAGGCCGCCGAGCAGCGCGTGGTGGTTGCCGGCTATGGTCGTGTTGGCCATACCATTGCGGTGCTGCTGCACTCGCGCGGGATTCCCTTCGTGGCAGTCGACACCGATATCCAGCGCGTGGCACAGGGTCGGCAGGACGGGCATCAGGTGTTCTACGGAGATATCACTGACCCGGGGTTGCTGTCAGTCATTCAGGTGGATAGGGCATCCCTGCTAGTGGTGACCGTTGATGATGCGGAGGCCGCACTGGGTGCACTGTCGTATATGCGTAAAACCTGCCCACAGGTTCCGGTGATTGTCCGTTCACGGGATCTGGAATCCAGTACACGCCTGTTGAACGCAGGCGCCACGCACGCCTACCCCGAGATGATTGAGGCGAGCCTGCGACTGGGTGCCAGTGCTTTGCAGATTCTCAATGTGCCCGATGAGGAAATCGACCAGATGGTGCAGGGCGTTAGGGATTGGGGCTATCGCCCGGTGCTGGAAAAGGATGTCAAAGCCCCGTAATGGAGCCAAATCTCACCGGCGTAACGCCCGTCTCTTCCGTGCAAGTAAGACCAGCCCTTATCTCGTAGCTTTGCGTCGGGCACGATTTTCCTCAAGTGGGAGAAACTACCTGTTTGGCTGCAGCTTCTGGCGCCTTCCCCTTCGCACCACTGCAATAGACATTGCACAGCAGTTCTACTATTCTCCGTCGCATAACTATTATGAAGGAGAGATACTAGTGAATGTCATCGTTCGCGCGAAGAAGGTCCTTTTTCTGCTTGCCTTAGCCGTTTCACTCGCAGCCTGCAGCAACAGCAACAACAACAATAGTAGTAGTGGAAGCGGCAGCATAACAGAGCCGACAGAGCCCACCGAACCGACAGAGCCGGTCGAGGTCATCGCCATCGATGACAGCAATGCCGAGTTCTGCGATTTACTCGATGCTGCAAAGTGCTTGCTGCCGTTCCCCAGTAATTTTTTCACGCGTGACAGTGACACTACGGATAACGGTTTACTGGTGAACTTTTCCGCACAGGCCATGCCGGCAACCAAAGACGGCGTTGCTGTCGATCCTGCAGAGTGGAATCGCAACGATGGTTTCTCGCCGGGCACGGTAATGATCACGCAAGTTCCGGGCCTCGACCTGGAGGCAACAGGCGCACCGCGCCTGATAGATTTGTCTGACAGCCGCGAAGAGGACAGCCCCATCGTCGTCATCGATGCAGAGACGGGCGAGCGCCAGCTGATCTGGAGTGAACTCGACGCCAATGCCGACGCGGAAGCCGAATTGAGCCTGTTGATTCGTGTGGCCAAAAACCTTCAGGACGGGCAGCGTTACATTGTCGCCCTGCGCAATATGAAGGATGCCAATGGCGAGACGATTCCGCCCTCGGAACTGTTCCGCGCCTACCGCGATAATATCCAGACGGATAGCGATGCTGCGGAAGCGAGACGTCCTGCGATGGAAAATATCTTTACTGCGCTGGCCGAAGCCAATATTGCGCGAGAAGATTTGTACCTCGCGTGGGACTTTACTGTCGCTTCCACGCGCAGCCTGAGTGAGCGTATCCTGCATATGCGTGAGACCGCATTTGCAGCACTGGCGGGCGGTGCTCCCGAGTACACCATCGATAGCGTAGAGAACCTGATGGACACCAATTGGGGTCGACGAATCAGGGGCACTATCACCATTCCTAATTTTATGGATAGCGATGATGCCGGCCCCGGGTCTGCGTTGTTCTATGCCGATGATGGTGATTCACTGCCGGATCGTATGAATGGTGACAATACCACCGTCCAGCCTTTTATCTGCAATATCAGCAATCAATCTCTGGACAATATGGCGTCTGAGTTAGCGGGCTCCACACGCGTCTACCTGTATGGGCACGGCCTGCTCGGCTCGCGCAATCAGTCGACCAACGGCGCCCACCAGGGAACGCTCTCCAATCAATACAACCTTATGAACTGTGCGATGGATTTCATCGGCATGGCAGAGAGTGATGTCCCCAATGCGATTTCCATTCTGCAGGGCGCCGGGGATTTCTGGACCATTCCGGATCGCACGCAACAGGGTTTTATCGGCTGGATGTATCTGGCTGAACTTCTGCGTCACCCGGCTGGTTTTGCTACGGACGAAGCATTTCAGGTCGACGGTGACAGCGTTTATGACGGCTCCCGTGTTTACTACTACGGCAACAGCGAGGGCGGTATTCTCGGCGGCGCACTGGTGGCCACCGCACATAATATCGAGAACGGTGTACTGGGTGTGCCCGGGATGAATTATTCGCTGCTGTTGCGACGCAGTGTTGATTTTGATCTGTATGCGGCGTTCCTGAAACCGGCTTATCCGGATGTGCTCGATCAGACACTGTTGCTGTCGCTCTACCAGATGCTGTGGGACCGGGGTGAGAACAATGGCTATGCCAACCATTTGGTTTCGGATCCGTTGCCGAATACACCTGCGAAAAATGTACTGCTGCACGTAGCGTACGGTGACCATCAGGTGACCCACACCAGTGCTGAAATCATGGCGCGCACGTTTGGAATCCCATTGCATCAGCCCGCTCTGGTCGAGGGGCGTCACCATGACATCAATCCCTATGTGGAACTGATGCCTATCAGTACGTATCCGCACATGGGGTCAGCCATGATCTACTTCGATGGAGGCCCGGGGCCCAATGACTGGGCTGAGACGGGCACGCCCGTTCCTCCCATCGTCAACCTGCCGCCACGGGAAGGTGATGATCCCCACGAACGGCCCAGGCGTGATCCGGGTGCGATGCAGCAAATATCCGGCTTTATGTCGCCTGACAGCACTATTATCAATGTCTGCGGGCCGGGACCCTGTCTCGTGGACGGTTGGGACGGTGTGCTGGAATAACCGGAAACTGTTGGCAGTAGGGTTGGGGCGCTAGCATAGGTCTCTGGAAGCGGATAGCATGGCCTCTCTAAGCTGGTCGGAGAGAGTTCGCATTCCGCTGTTGGGGTAAACCAGAGCAGATAGCTCACCATATTGCTCAGGTGCGTCTGGGGTATGGACCCTGTGGGGAAGTTGGCGACGATGTGGTGAGGCGTAATTGATGAAATTAGATTCATGTCATTGTTTTCGGCTCTGAGCCTACTCGCAACTTTATGTATCATAGTGTGGCTGGCATATCGCCTGCATGTCACCAACAAAGCGCTGGCGGCACAGAGCGAACTAGCTGAAGTTTCAGACCTCTCCCTGGCAGATTTACGCGCAGCACTGGATGAGCACTCGCTTGTTGCCATTACCGACGCCTTCGGAAAGATTACATATGTAAACGAAAAATTTTGTGAGGTGTCCCAGTTTTCTGCGGATGAACTGATCGGTAATGATCACAGGATAGTCAATTCCGGATATCACTCCAAAGAGTTTATGGGAGACTTGTGGCAGACCATTGCGAGCGGCAAGGTCTGGAAAGGGGAACTGCGTAATCAAGCCAAAGACGGGAGCTACTACTGGGTTGCGACGACTATCGTTCCCTTTCTTGGCGATGCGGGTAGGCCGCGCCAGTACATTGCCATCCGCACGGATATCACCGAGCGAAAACGTATTGAGGCAGAGCTGAACTCAAGTCAACGTTTGCTGGAGCAGGCGATGGATGCCACTGATCTGGTGGCCTGGGAGTTTGACCCCCGCAGCAGTATCTTTACCTGGAATGCCAGGTTCTACGCGCTGTTGGGTACCACCTCTGCTGCGGAGGGCGGATACCAAATGCCGGCGGACCAGTATCTGGAACGTTTTGTTCAACGAAAAGACCAGCATCGCGTACGGGATGAAATTCTCAGGGCCATTTCCTCGCCACCGCAAAACTCTGTCTTTACCATCGAATACTGTATCGTGCGGAGGGATACCGGCGAAAAGCGTGACGTATTGGTTCGGTACAGTGGTGTTCATGATGAAGCCGGCCATACACTCAATATTGTTGGCGCCCTGCAGGATATAACGGAGAGAAAACAGGTGCAGCGCGAGCTGGAGTCCGCACGTCAGGCGGCTGACTTGGCCAATCGCGCCAAAATCGCCTTTTTGACCAATATGTCACATGAGATCCGTACACCGCTGAACGCTATCTCAGGGTTCGTGGAGCTTCTTGGCCATACCGCGTCACCGGAAGACCAGGAAAAAATGTTGAGCGCCACACGCGAATCGATAAATGCACTGTCGGGTATCATTGACGATGTGCTCGACCTCTCAAAGATCGAAGCTGGGAAGTTTGAAATTCGCCCCGAACCCATGTCCCTGAAGACGGTCGTTGATTCCACCCTTAGCGTTTTTTCCGGAAGTGCCACCAGTAAAGGCCTTTACCTGCGCGAGCATTATGACGATCGTATTCCCGAAGTTGTGCGCTGCGATCCGCTCAGGCTCAAACAGATTCTCTTTAACCTGATAGGTAATGCGATCAAGTTCACGCCCAATGGCGGGGTCGAACTGAGAGTTATTTACAAGCAGGCCGCTGAAGGTGTCCTGGATTTGGTGATCGAGGTAGAAGACACGGGGATTGGCATCAGCGATCAGGATCAATTGAAATTGTTCCGGCCCTTTGCCCAGGCCAGTCATACGGTTGATCATGAATTTGGCGGCAGTGGGTTGGGTTTGTTGATATCCCGTCGGCTGGCGGAAATGCTCGGTGGTACGCTGGATTTGCGCAGCACCTTCGGCAAGGGTACGACAATGACCCTGGCCCTGAGCCTGCCTATCGAAGATGCCAGTGTAGTGATTGCCGATGCCCGCACACCTCGCCTACGTTTAAACAACGCGACAAAGGACGTTGCAACTCGAAGCGCCAGAATACTCATCGTTGATGATAATGAGTTTAATCGAGTTGTACTGATAAAACAGCTCACACTTCTGGGTTATAACGCAGATGATTCTATCGATGGCAGAGATGCACTGGATAAAATTGGCCGGAGCGATTATTCGCTGATCATCACCGATTGTCATATGCCGAGGATGGATGGCTTTGAATTAACCCGGAAAATCCGGCAGATACAGGGTGCCAAGCCTGCGGCCGGCAGGACGGTGGTAATAGCGTACACGGCTGATGCGATGTCCGAGTCAAGAGAACAATGTCTGGATGCAGGTATGGATGATGTTTTGATCAAACCAGTTGATCTGGAGGCTCTGGATGCCATTTTGCAACATTGGCTTGGCACTGGCTCAGAACGTGGGTCTTTGCGCTAGGCACCACCTGTATGCAGCTCTCTCTCTGGGCAGAGACCTCTTACAAAAAGATACTGAGCAGGGCTCCTGCCACAATGGCTGAGCCAGTGAAAGCAAGTGCGGTTAGAGGTTGTGAGAAATTGTACTTGAGTTCCTCGTCCGGCTTGCCTTCCTCCTGAAATGCAAACCAGATGTCCCCGCCTGGCGTCATCCCCTTGAGGCGTCGCTGGAACCTCGATTCAAAACGAAAGTAGTTTTCGATGGTGAGCTGGCTGCCATCTATGAAAACCAGTATCAGTCGGTCTTGTATTCTGGTTAGGCTTCCTATCGTCTCGGGATCGACGTTGACCAGGGCCTCAATTCCCGACTTCCTGGAAGCTTCGGCTGTTTCGGTGCTCTCTGATTCAGGGTGAGCGGAGCTAGCCTGGCGTGATGCCTCTGTCGATGTTTGCATGATTTCGCCCTCAGGATGCCAACCAAAATTTGGGGTTCTCGGTGGAATCAATCGCCCATTCAAGAGCGGTGTTATCCGGCATTGGCTCTGCAATGCCAAATCCCTGGCCAAGGGTACAGTTCATGTCCTGTAGCATCCTGGACTGGTCTGCGTTCTCTATACCTTCGGCAACTATCGTCAATCCGAAAATTTCGCTTAGCTGGGCAACAAGGCGCACGATACTTTGATCTTCTATATCAACGAGAATATGCTTGATAAACTCCCTGTCGATTTTGAGTTCATCAATGGGCAATCTTCGCAGATAAGTTAGCGATGAAAAACCAGTGCCGAAATCATCCAGAGCAAATTTTGCCCCCAATCTCTTGCACTGCAATATCACGTTAATCGCCGTTCGCAGATTAGTGAGAGCGGCCGACTCAGTAATCTCGATTATCAGCGAGCCTTCCGTCAGATTGCTGTGTCTTTCTAACTGCGTTTTAACTAATCCCACAAAACTGGGGTGTTGCAGATGAAGCGCCGCAATGTTGACTGACACAGAATGCGGTAGACCGTGGTCGAATAACGTTTGGGAAAAAGCCAGGGCTTGCTTCAACATCCACTCACCGACCATAAGGATCGGGTAGTCATTTTCAATGACCGGTAAAAACTGATTGGGCAATAAAAGGCCGCGCTCGGGATGTTGCCACCTGATCAAGCTTTCAAATCCGACCAGGGTAGACGATGCGAGCTCGATGATCGGCTGAAAAAATATTTTGAACTCGCCATTCTCCAGACCTGAAAGTATCTCCTTTCGAAGCTGTACATTTTGCTGGGCTTTCAGTTCTTCATTGGCGTCGAAGATACGCCAGCAGTTTTTGTTTTCTGACTTGGCGCGGTAGAGTGCGATATTGGCGTGCCGAAGCGCTTGATCAACATCGACCTGCTCGTCATTGGGGCAGAGCCTTAATCCCATACTCGCACAAATGTTGAGTTGCGCACCTCCGATCCAGAACGGGGTTTGGAGTGTAGAGAGAATGCGAGAGCAGATTTCTGGTAGGTATCGATCGGAATGGCATAGTAGTAGCGCAAATTCATCGCCGCCAACTCGGGCTACCGTGTGTTCGTTCTGTAGCTCAATGCTGAGACGACGTGCAACCTGGACGAGTAACTCGTCACATATATACTGGCCGTGTATGTCGTTGGCGATTTTGAAATCGTCGATATCCAACACTGCTACGGCATACTCTTTCTTCGATACTGCGGGATTGTTCATCCTGGCGGAGAAAATTCTGGAGAACTCTGCGCCATTCGGCAAATTGGTTAGCATGTCCCGCTTGCGCATTGCATCCATTTTATTCAGCAATTCTCGCTTGTCCGTAACATCGAACTGAATACACATGTATTTTTCGATACTTGTATTGCACGATGAAAGAATCGGAATAATCGTGGTCAGAACCCAGTACGTCGAATTGTCTCGTGCACGGCAGCATAGTTCACCGTGCCATACAGATTGTCCTTCGATGGTCTTGAGAATGTCGCGCACAAAGTTGTCACTGTGTTCCCCGGAATGGAGTATGTGGTGGCTGTTTCCTATGAGCTCTGGACGTGAGTAGCCCGAGATGTCGAGAAAACGCCTGTTGACGTAGGTGATTCTTCCTCGGGTGTCGATCTCTGAGAATATCGCAAACGCTTCCAGCGCAGCGCGGTATTTCTCTTGAGCAGCCTCTCTGCCGACTATCTGAGGTTTGCCAAAGTTTCCGGTAGAAACTACATTGTTGGATTCCATCCCCAGTCCTTCCCCTTAAAGCTTGCCGAGCTTATAAGATAGTGTGTTCTACCGCACTATAGTATTAGTGCAACTACGTAGTCTCGATGAAAATGGCCACTTTCTGTTACTTTCAGATTGCTTGCGGACTGAGAATGCGGTTCTCTTCCTGTACTGCTGTTCACATTACATGACGGTTTGGTGCGGACATTATGAGTTGCCCTGAATGAACACTTTTGCAATGCCATGCGCTGCGCTACTTGTGCAGGCGAAGTTGCCTTCAACAGTCTCGACTATTCTATTGGTACTATTGCTTCATATCGCACACTCTGCCATTGCCCAGCCAGGCGTTTACACAGTGAGCGGGCAGGAGGAGGGTGTGTTTGTTGGTTCATATCTTGGCATCTGGCACACTTCTACCGAAATATATGATCCAACAGGGGCTTTGGAGGCTGCCGGAATTGATCCACGCAACTTAGCCCGGTTTATCGATTCGAGCTCCGACGGCAGTCGCTGGCATGTACTGGAGTTGTACAATCCTGGCTCTCGTATGCGCGATATGCTCATTGAGCTCAGGTATCCTTTTCTAACTGATGTTGAAGTGTTTAGCTTTAGCGATGGTCAGTTGCAGGCCAACTATCGCGCGGGAATTCGTATTCCTTTCTCTGAACGCTCGATTGCGCACCGGTACCCTGTATTCCCGGTGCGTATTCCCGCCGATCACACCACTCTTGTACTGCTGATTTACAACATGAACCACGGGATGCTGGCCGACCAGTTGCGTGATAACGCCTATCTTTGGGATGAGAAAAAGTACTTGTATAACTCGCGTACCTCAGAGCAGATCTACTGGCTATTTTTTGGAGCGTTTCTGATCGTGATCCTTTACCACGCAGTAGGTGCTGTGGCGACGCGGGGGCGCCTTTACTGGTTCTATACAGCCTTTTGTACAACGTATCTGTTAATGCAGATGTGTTTGTCTGGTTTTGCCTTTCAACTTTTCTGGCCCAATTCGCCTGAACTGAATCTGGTTGTCCTTCTGACGACCATTACAATGATGCCGACTATACTCGCTCATTTCACGCTGGCATTTCTCGATCCGGAAGAGCGCTACGCTTGGCTGAAAAAGTGTATATCGCTAGTTACATTTCTGTGCTTCGCTGGAATATTGCCTGTCTATGTGTATACCAGCAAAAGTTACTCGGTTATTTCTGTTGTAGCCATTCTCGCGGTTCTGAGCATCTGCTTGGTATACTTGTTGGGAGCTCTGGCGTTGGCATTACTCGAGTGGCGCCGGGGAAATCCTCGTGGTCGGCAGTTTACGTTTGCCTGGGGGCTTTTCCTGATCGCTCAATCGTCTGGCATATTTGTCTGGCTCGGCGTTTTTGAATCAAGTGTGAATCAGTCTTTCCTCAGCATGGCTGGTGCATTGTTTTCGCTGAGCCTCATCAGTGGCTATATGGCGGAGCGGGCCTCTCGATCGCTGGCCAAACATCAGCTCGCTAATTCCCTGATGGATATAAACAATCAACTGGCAGTCGAGGTGCAGGAACGCAAGTTGGCGGAGGCACGTGCGTGGCACCTGGCGAATCACGATTCACTGACGGGTCTGCCTACCCTTCGACTTGCCCGAGAGCGATTACCTCAAGCGATTAAACTCAGTCAGCGTAGTGGCAAAAAAACCGCGATCTTGTTTATTGATCTGGATGGTTTTAAAGCGGTCAATGATACCTATGGCCATTCGGCAGGCGATCAATTGCTGCAACAAGTGGCAGCGCGGATGTCGGCCTGCGTTCGGGAAGACGATACCGTGGCGCGAGTAGGCGGCGATGAATTCCTGATCATTCAGGCCGGTATTCTGAATGTGGCGGTGATCAGCACTGTGGCTCACAAACTTTTGTCTGTTTTGAGCCAGAGCTATGACATCAATCAGCAGGTAATCAAAGTCAGCGCCAGTATCGGAATCGCCCTCTGCCCGGATCACGGTACGGATATGGAAGTTCTGGTAAAGCTTGCAGATACAGCGATGTATTCTATTAAACAGGCGGGCAAAAATAATATCGGCTTCGTTGGATGATGTAGCGGTTTTTTTAGCGGATAAGTCCTATCACGTGCTGACGCATTCAGGCGACTGTAGTGCGTCACATGTTCGGTGTCAGCCTATTAATTGGCATGGTGCGGAAATTGCATCTGGTCCGTAGATTGCTTTATAGCACGTAGCATTCGTCAGTGACCGCCGGAGGGAATCTATGTTCCGATAGCGCTCGCTAGCGTGTTCCATATCCCACTCTCTGGCGCAGAGATGGATTCGGGTTTTGTAGTCAGATAGAATGCCGCACAGACTCTCTAATAAGAAGTACTGCGCGAGGTCAGATGAATGGCTTATCAGGATGATGACGCGACACCGGTGATAGAACAATCTGTTTATATCGTCGAAGACGATGAGGTCATTCGTAAACTTCTCCATGAGATACTGGTGCAGGAGAATATTCCCGTAAAAACCTATGCCTGCGCGGAGGAGTTTTTACTGGAGTACAACGTGGCTAACTCCGGCTGCCTGTTATTGGATATCAAGATGCCGGGTATGAACGGTATGGAATTACACCGGGTGATTACCGCCCTCGGCAATACATCACCGGTGATTTTTTTGACGGGTGTTGCCGATGTCGGGATTGCGGTCGAGACGCTGAAAGCCGGTGCGATGGACCTGATTGAGAAGCCCTTCGACAGGGAAACGGTTCTGGACAGGATTAATAAAGCGCTCGCCTGGGACTTCGATGCCCGGCTCCGGGATACGGAAATTCAGGACATAAAACTTCGCATTGAGCGATTGACCCCGCGCGAGCGCGAAGTCATGGACAGCATCGTTCAGGGGCTGGCGAACAAAGTGATCGCTCGAAACCTGGGGATAAGCAGCAGAACTGTCGAAGTTCACCGGAAAAACGTGATTGAAAAAATGCGAGCAGATTCACTGGCCGATCTAGTCAGAATGTCTCTAGTCGTCAAATAGCTTGTTTTAGTCTGTTCGCACTGGCACAAGGCCGGTTCGCGACCTATTTAGAAAATAAGCGTTTGTTTATTTCACTGCCAATACACTGTTTACACTGGCAATTGATCTACTGAATTAGTCCGGATCTGTCGGGCTAGGCAGTAAACCCTCCGCGTGTACACGCTGTCGCCAAAGTTCCAGCCATTCCGGCAGGGTTGCGGCAGGCATGGGGCGAGCTATAAAATAGCCCTGCGCGACGTCACACCCCATTTTCTGTAACCAGTCCCAGTCGGCGCGGTCTTCAACGCCCTCTGCCACTGTCTCCATAGCCAATTGGTTGGCGATATCGGTACTGGCAATAAAAATTGCCTGCGCTGTGGGGTTCCCAGAAGCGCCGTGTACAAACCGCTTGTCAATTTTTAGCTGGTCGAAAGGCAGGTCGCTCAGTTGCGCCAACGATGAATACCCGGTACCGAAGTCGTCCACAGCCAGTGCGATCCGCTTTAGATGGAGTCTGCTGAGCGTATCAAGCACGGTCGCAAGATTGGGTATCAGTTGGCGCTCGGTGACTTCCAACTGAATGTCATGGGTCGATACGCCTGATTCCTCCGCCATCTTTGCAAGGTCATCCGGAAAACTCAGGGAATTGAGGTCATCCATCGAAATATTGATGGCTGCCTTTACTGTCAGGCCACTGTCCTGCCAGAGACGTAGTTGGCGGAATGTATTGCATAACACATTCATCGTGAGTGCCTGTATCAGCCCATTGTCCTCCGCCAGTGGAATGAAGTCGTCCGGATAAACCAGACCATCGCGGGGATGAAGCCACCGCACTAATACTTCAACTCCCTCGAAGGCCCCTGTCTGCACATTTACTTTGGGTTGGAAGTAGTTAACCAGCTCGCCGCTGGCGATTGCCGTTTGCAAAATATCGGGCTCATAGGTGCTGGCTTTTGACGGGCTCAATGACGGCAATGTACGCGTTGATAAGGTGGCCAGCAGTTCTCCCAATGCGTCTGGTGCAACTGGCTTCTTCAGGTATCCAAGCACGTTGATACCGCGCACGTCGGCGAGTCGCATTACCGCAGACAGGGCCCGTTCTGACTCTCCGCTGACAAGTACCAATGAACCCGGGTAGCCGAGTGTTACGAGAGCGCGAATGAACTCGACACCGTCAATACTCGGCATATTAATATCAAGTAGTATCAACTGCGGTAATTCACCAGCGTTGAGAATTTGAAGAGCTTCCTCTCCGCTACCTGCGGTGGTGATAGCTTCAAATCCCAATTGGCCCAGCATATGTCTGAGCACATTCAGAATAAAGGGCTCGTCGTCAACTACGAGGACGGGGAGTGCTTTATAGTCTTCCACCAATGCCTCTCACGCGAAATGCCAGCCATGATCGTGCTCTGATTTTTCGCATTCCTTTTCTCTCCTGAATGGTTTGTCGCACGCACCGTTCCCGGGTATCCATTTGTGCACCAACTACAATCAATTATAGCTTTAGCACTTCAACAGGATTGAAGGTAATTTTCAACCTCAACCATGGTTTCATTGAACAAATCCACCAGACCCTCCACCCTGTCAAAGTCTCCTGCGCTTACGGCCGTTTCAATCTGCGCACAACAATCCCCGAGCTGTTCTGCTCCAACAGCACGCGCTGAGGATTTTAACTTGTGGGCCGCAGCGCCCACCCGCTCAAAATCACCCGATTGGGATGCGGTACGCAATTCCTGACTAATTGCTGCGGAACTTCGCTGAAAGTCGTCGAGAAAGCCTCTAATGACAGCGGGGTCGTTGCCTACCAGGCTCCTCAAGACGTCCACATCGATTGGTAAGTTGGGAGTTTGCTCCACTTTCGCAGGGCGCGGAACCTTCCGAAGGGAAGTATCATCCAGTACCTCACCAGATAACCGCAGAGGTAATGGCGGCAACCACCTGTTGAGAATATCCTCGATCTCCTCCAGAGGTGCAGGTTTGCTTAAATAGGCATCCATGCCGTTCTGCATGCAGTATTCTGCCTCTCCAGACAGCGCGTTGGCGGTGAGCGCGACGATGCCAATGTGCTCGAACTCATCTTCCTCTGCACGGATAGCCGCGGTCAATTCGTAACCATCCATCTCTGGCATATGCAGGTCAGTCACCAGAACGGGATAGCTACCCCGGCGCCACAGCGCCAGTGCTTCGCGGCCGTTCTTGGTCATGTCTGCGAATATCCCGAGGAGCGCAAGCTGGTTTAGAAGTACCTTCTGGTTTGTCTCGTTGTCCTCTGCAACCAGAATCAATCGCCCATATTCTATGGCTTCGTCACGTGATAGTGGTGAGTTTCGCTTACTGTGCGGCTTATCCAATGTAGCAATGGAGGATTGCTCCAGTGTCTTGCGACCCGCTGCAACCTCAACCGCGGATAACAAACTGGTTCGGCGCAATGCATTCCCGTCAATCATAAAGACGCCTTCACCCTTCTGCCGAAGGTTGTGTCTTTTGCCACGCTCTATTACTACGGTGGCGAAGCGCAGTGCCGACTCACCTTCCAGTCCCTGCGCATCCCTGATCTCGGAAATTGTTGGATGCTGCTCTGCTGCGTCGATTACCCATATCCATGTATTCTGCTGTTTGTCTTGTGACCAAATCCGCGCGTCAGCGATACGGTTCTTGCGTACAACGTTTGCGCCACAGTGTGACAGGTAAGCAGCCAGATCAGGGGAGAGTCCGGCGGGGTCGCCGATCACCAGGCAAGATAGCCCTGTAAGTTCTTTACCTTCTTTTTGTGGTAAAGACGTGTCCATGTCTACGTCGAATGGCAGTTGCACCGTGAATGTTGAACCGACGCCAACCTCGCTGCTAACTGTGATATCCCCATCCATCAGTTGCGCAAGATTGTGGGATATTGCCAGTCCGAGCCCGGTTCCGCCGAACTGACGCACAATGGAAGCCTTGCCTTGCTCAAATGGCGCGAATAACTGAGCCTGAGTCGCGGCGTCCATACCAATGCCATTGTCACTTACACGAAATTCCATAATAATTTTATTGTCATTGCGCTGTACCACTTCTGTTCGTACCGAAACCTGACCGCGTTGATCTTTTCTTTTACTGCAAAACTTCACGGCATTGCTGATCAGATTTACCAGAATTTGACGTAAATGCTGGGCGTCACCGCGTATGCTGGAGGGGGTGTTGGGGTCTATAAATACAGTGAGGTCAATCTGCAACTTCTCGGCGAACCTGTCCATCATCAGGCAGATACTTTCTACACTCGACGCCACATCGAACGGTGCCAGGTGAAGTTCCATCTTGCCGGCTTCGATTTTGGATAGATCGAGAATATCGTTGATGATGCTGAGCAGTGACTGAGCCGAGTCCTGGATCAAGGTGACCATTTCCACCTGATAGCCTTTCAGGCTGGTTCTGTGCAGTACGTCGAGCATGCCTATCACGCCATTGATCGGCGTTCGGATCTCATGGCTCATGGCGGCGAGGAAACGGGATTTCGCCGCGTTGGCGGAATCAGCCTGCTCACGGGCGCTTTTTAGTTCTTCGATAAAACGAGTACGCTCACTGACATCGCGCACTACGCCTGTGAATCGCCATTCACCTGAACTGGCTGTTTCGACGATGCTGAGTTCCACTGGGAACAGCTTGCCATCCTTTCGTAACCCCATGACTTCACGCCCGATACCATCGCTCTTGTGGGGCAGTGTGCGGCTGTGGTTGTAGAGGTAATCATCGAACTCGTCCTGAAATCGATCTGGTGACAACATGAGAATATGATGGCCGATTACTTCGCTGGCTTCGTAACCATAGAGTTGTTCCGCGGCTGAGTTGAAGGATTGCACTTCGCCGTCGGCGTTAAAACCAATGACCCCGTCAACGACAGCATCGAGCACCAGATTCAAACGCTCAGTTTCCGATTGTGCGAGTTTATGCGCCGCATGGAGCTCTCTCGCTACTCGTCGTTCCCTGGACACGTCCCGAAACGTGAGGACTGCTCCGACAATGTCGCCTTGTCGGTTGCGAATCGGTGCGCAATTATCAGCGATGGGGCGTTCTTTCCCATCGCGTGACACCAACAAGGTGTGATTGCCGAGCTCCCGAACCTCGCCCGTCGACAGCGATGCAATAATGGGAACCGAGGCCGGCTCCCGCGTCGCCTCATTGAGGATGCAAAAAACCTGTTCCACGGGCAGTCCAATTGCCTCATTCTCCGACCAGCCCGTAAGGCTTTCAGCCATTCGATTAATGCGTGTGACCTTGCCGTTAACATCGGTGCTCAATACGCCGTCGCCGATGGATTGTAGCGTTATCGAAAGCTCTTCCTCGCTGGCGTTCAGCGCTTCCTGAACGCCGAGAAAATCTGTGATATCCCTCGCGGAAGCATAGATAAGTCCCTCCTTGGGCAGGGGGCTTGAAGCCCAGGATAGATGTCTCCAGGATCCATCCTTGCACCGATATCGATTGACAAAGCGCGTTACCTTTTGTCCGGCATCTAACCTGTCCATCGCTTCAAGCGTGGATTGCATATCCTCTGGATGGACAATATCGAGGAAAGGCCGTGCCAGTAACTCTTCTTCAGAATAACCGAGGGTCGTCAAAAAAGCGCCATTGACCTGTAGGAAGCGACCGTCTGTATTGGCAATACAGATGAGATCAAGGCTCAGGTCGAAAAAGCGGTCGCGCTCACCTTTGGATTGCAGCCTGTTGAGCTCTGCGTTACGCATGACCCTGGCACCCCATAGGAGGAGCAGGCCAATAAGAAGCAGGTTCAACGGGGTAAAGAGCGCGACACCCAGTGTTTCGCTGAAAAATCCCTGGGCCTCCCCTTCGAAGCGAAACAGAGCTGTTGCAACTTCTGTAAACGCTATCAGGGGATATCCCCAAATCAGAATGATCGCGCCTGGATAGTTACTTGTGGTCAGGGACATCAACCCCACTCTGGGACGTGCAAACAGAATGCCCAGAGCTAATAGCGAGCATGCGATTGCAGAATGCAATGCCATGGAAGAGAAGATTTCTTCTGAGTGGCGGTGCCCGCTACCAAAAAGGTACTGTTCTATACCAAAGAATGAGACCAGCGACATTGCGATAGCGATAAGCTCTGACGGTCTCCAGCCGCGTTTGCTGGTCACGTCGAGAAGCAGTAGCGCCAGACTTGCGAATGCCAGACAGATTGCTGTTCCTGGCGCCGTACTGCTGCGCCTCCCGGTGAGAGTGTTCGTGAGTTCCCCGGTGAACAGAATTTGGTCAGCGCCCAATTCCCAGCCCAGATAGTGTTCCGCTAGTACGATTAACCCAAATACCAGTACTGCGCTAAGCCCGATTGTCGCCGTCCTTTCGCTCCAATGTGAGTTGAATACTGTATTACTGTCCGTGCCCCGGTATCTTTGAGCCAGAGCCAGTCCCGTGATGATCAGCGCACAGGCTGTCATCGGATTCATCGAGGGGAAGTGCGGCGCCAGGCGTTTGATGGAATCTATATCCATAAACCAGCCGTACAGTACCATTGCGCCGCAGAGCGTCACTGCAAGTCCAATGATGAGGGACAGTTTCTCCAGTTGTCCAAATCGAGCGTTAATGAGGGGTGGTGGGGGTGTTAACCGCATAGCGCCTCCGCTTTTGATTTAGTTGCGCAACAGCGTAATCAGGTGTTGAAGTACTGCTTTCGAGTACAGTTGGTGCTTGAATGTTAGCACGGTCCGCGGTGGGAGGTTTGACTGGATGGAGGTCAGATTGGGCTTCGTTGGGTGAGGGCGAAAGATCGCCCCGATTGTATTGCTTGGATGTCGAACCATCCAGCTGAGTCGATCAAGCCGAATAGCGTGACAGAGCTCGTGATAGTCTTTGTCGCAGGGCCAGCGTTAGTGGTTGTTTGGCGCAGGAATCATCGCAATAGCCATCGCGGTGTCATCCAGTGGGAACCAGTTGCCCGCTCGGGCTATCTCCTTTGCCTGAAACTCCGGCCCCATCGAAGAGAATAGCTCAAATTGTGGCCGGTAGTGGCTCCATCCCCTGCAGTGTCTCTCTTCGTGGCTTACGGTGCCTGGTGTGGCCAGCTTGCCAACAAAGATGTCGCAGTGGTTTGCCCCCAGATAGGAACAGGCTTCAACCCATCTGCTACCGCAATGTTCCCTGACAGACTCAACATAGTGTATTTCGATGGTTGGATTGAGGAAATGTGTGTAGTTATACATCGACTCCACGTTCAGTGTTGTATTGTCGGCGAGCCAGTCGCCCGGGCCATAGTTGTAGTTGGACCAGTCGCCAGTGGCGCAGCCGGGAAGGAGTAAGACGAGCATCAGCTGTCCAAGGTGTTTGCCCAGCAGGAATAACTTTCTTGTCATCATCAGCACGGTATGTTTGCCCCCTAATATTCCAGCAGTTGCCACTCCCGAAAGAATGGAGAACGTCATTGTTCCAGCCAGTTCAGTGTTCCCTGTCTGAACCACGGTGCCATCATTGCATTTTGGGGCGATGCAACAATTCGTATGACTACGTGGGTGGAGCTAGGTAGATGTACCTATATCTCGGTTGCGTGCTCCAACACCCGGTGTCGATATCTCGGCGGTGGAGGACGGTGTTTAGGGCACTGTTTGGCTGCGTACCGGGTGGGTAGCCGTGTCGAAAACCTGTCGCCGAGCCGTTCTCGAGTAAGTAATGCTACTAATTGAACCCATGCGCTATTGCGTTATCGTGCAAATGCTGCCCGAACGCTTGCTGGCGGACTGGCATCAAGGAGTCATCTGCTAGCGTAGTAACGCTGTATGTAGGTGTTTGAACTACATCACCTAAGCAAATGGCAATCCGGGCGTTACAGTTTTTTGGATGGGAGAGGTGCGATGATTGAACAACTGCAGTCTATCGGGGAGATAGTTTTCATTCTGGTTGTTTTTCTACCAGCTGTGGCAGTTATCGCGGTGATAGCACGAGAGCTAATACGCAGGGGTAGATTGCTGTTCTTCGGTGAAGAGAGTGGTACGGATATCTCGACTTGAAATGGCGATTGAATTTTCTCTGCGACTACTCACGCACCGGCCTTTTCGCAAGTTTGCGCTGCAAGGTGCGCCGATGCATGCCAAGCGCACGCGCGGTAGCTGAAATGTTGCCGTTATTGTCCAGCAGCACCCGCTGCATATGTTCCCATTCCAGGCGGTCCAGCGATGTGGGTGATGTCGGGATCGGGGTTGCCTCCACGACTCTGTCCTCCTCAAAAGCCAGCAGAATCTCATCCACCGTCGCCGGTTTACACAGGTAATTACAGGCGCCACTGCGCGTTGCCTCTACGGCTGTCGCTATGCTGGCATACCCGGTCAGCACCACCAGTTTGGCGTGCGGTGCGCCGCGGATCAGCGCGGGAATCGCGACCAGCCCCGATTCCTCCGGCATATTCAAATCGAGCAGAATATGGGTGGGCGAAAAGGTTGCGCAGGCTGCTATCGCCGACGCAGCGCTGGAGCATTGCAGGCACTCGAAACCACGCCGCTCGAATCCACGCGCCATGACACTGGTAAAGATCGGGTCATCATCCACCAGCAATATTCTGGATGTCCCGCTCATGCCGCGCTTCCTTGGCGCTCAGCCGGCCTGGAGGCGGGCAGGGTGATTCTGGCAATCGTGCCGCCATCCGGCGCATTGCGGAGACTCAATTGACCGCCGTGACGCTCTACGGCACTGCGGCTCAGGAGCAGGCCGATACCGAGGCCGCCGGTGTCACTATTCCTGTCACCGCTGTCCAGGCACTGCAATAACTGTGGTGGAATGCCGGGCCCCCAATCCCTGATTTCCATCACGATGGAGTGCGCGTCCCAGTCCAGTGTCACCGCGATGCGCTGCGACCCGGAATCGGCGGCGTTGTTCAGCAGATTCTCGATGGCCTGACGCAGGGTGAGATCGCACACGAGTGCGGGTATTGGCTCCTTGCCGAGACATTCGTAGTGTCGGCTCACACGGGGTCGGCGCAGCCCCCAGCGTGTCACCGCCGATTCCATGAATTCCTCCGCCGAGACCTGTTCAAACCCACCCGAACGACTTGTTTCGGCTGTATGACTCAGTGCCGCGAGGGTGCTGCGGCATTGCTGTAACTGCCCGCGCAGTAGTTCGCAGTCCGCGCGAGTGGCCGGGCTCAGTGCCTTATCCTGCAGCAATTCGTCTACCAGCATGGTCATGGTGGCGAGTGGCGTCGCCAACTCGTGGGCGGTGCCGGCTGCGAGACTGGCGACAGCCAGTATCTGGTCATTGCGCATGCCCACCTCCCTGCGCTGAGTTTCCCTGGCATCCTGCTGTCTCAGCAGTGTGGCCATGCGCACGACGAAGAAGGTAATCAGGCCGGCGCTGAACAGAAAGTTCAGCCACATGCCGAGGGTGTGCACACTGAAACCATCGCCGTGATGCATCCCACCCGGTGGAGCGAAGAGTGGGAAGGGCTGACTGTATAAAAACAGCGAACTGTAGGCCGCCAGCGACACGGCGGCGATTAGCCAGGTGTAGCGCCATGGTAATACCGCGGCGGCTACCACAACTGGAACGATATAATAGGAAATAAACGGGTTGTCGGCCCCGCCGCTGAAATACATCAGCGCTGTCCAGCCGATCACGTCCACCAGTAGTTGCAACAGGAACTCGCGCGTACTCACCGGCCACGGTTTGGTGGTGCGCCATAGGCTGATAGCGGTCAGAATGCCCAGCACCATCACCCCGACGCCCAGCCCCAATACACTTTGCGTTGAATCCTTGACGCTGGAGACATAGACCAGAACGCCTACCTGCCCTATCAGCGTGATGGCGCGAATCGCCAACAGGCTGCGCAGATTGGTCAGCGACAGGGCGTAGGGTATCGGGTTTGAAGACGGTATCGGTTTCACGGGGTGGATTATAACGACTTGGCGAGTATTTTCGTCACAATTGCACGCCCTGCGACATTATGTCACACCTGCGGTCGCCGCTGCCTGTGTAGCCATGCTAGCCGCAGCCAAGCCGGGTCGAGCCCAATGCTGTCAGTGCACCGCCGATACCGGTCGCATCTGCGTGTCGCACATCCCGCCGACCACGACAGAGACTGTCACCGCGTCCTGATCACAGGATGCGCCGCGCTGCGCGATGGCGCAGGTCAAACCCAGTGGCCTGCCGGCATCCAGCCAGAAGGGTGTTTTGCGATACCGGCCGATGTCATCTGCCGGACAGCCGGATGGAATTCCGTAGGGTGAACAGCCGGTACTGCCGGACAGTGATACCTTGCGACCGTCAACGAGGAAACCGGGGTAATCGTCGCGGTACTCGATAACATCGCGCTCATACTCCTCGTTCAGTACAAAGGTGCGGAACGGGTAGTCGTTCCCAACCTTGTCGCCAGCCTGAATACGGGTGTTGGCGATCAGGGCGAAGTCGTCACCCTTGCGCGCCACTGCGCCCGTCATGTATTCAACGCGTGGGTGCTCTGGAAAGCACTTGCCCATTGCCGGCGCGTGGTAGTAGTGTGCGGTGCGATCCAGGTCGGGCAGCGCAGTGCCCGGGAACAGCGCCGCCAGATCCGCATCGTCGCCAAACAGAATGCGCTCTACATCGGGTTCATTTTGTGTGTACATGGCCTGTAGCTTGGCGTAGTAGGGGCGATCAGCGAGATCGTCGCGCAGATAGCAGGAGGTGAGCCCGGAGATCTGGGTGAGGTATTCATCCCAGATGTTGTACTGCGATACCTTGGTGGCCACGCCTGAAAAATCGCCTTTGTCGGTGCAGCCCTCGCGCTCGAAACAGCGCTCAAGCGCGCGGTTGCGGATGGTTAGTGCGATGATGTTGCGTTCACAGGCGCCATAGGCGTTGCAACCGCGCTCGAGGTGCCCCTCGAACAGCGCGGTCCGCATTGTCAGGTCGAGATGGCGGGCGCGAGCGAGTTCGTCGATGTGCCAGTCGCCCGGATTGGCCTGCTCAAAGTCACGCCAGGCGGCCAAAAGCGAAGCGCGCCTGCCCGTGAGCCTGTCGTTGGCCTGCGCGCACTGCGCGCTGTTGTGGAAGGCGCGGACAATCGTATCCGGGCCACCGATATCGACCAATCCCTCACCGCGTTCCAGGTCCAGCGATACATCAGTGGAGGGCGGTGGGTCGAAGAAGGGGACTTTCTCCATCGCATACAGTTTGCGCACACTGATCACAAACTTCTGGCCCGGTTCACAATGGTGGTTCTTTACCGTAAGGGCTTTGCGTTCGGCGATCGCCTCGGCGACGGTCGCTGTAGCGGCCGCTGTGGCTGTGCGCGGATCGGCAACAATCTCAAAGCCGACATACGGAGTGCCGCTGGCGTCCGTCAGCGGGCGGCCATTGTCGATGACCAGACAGGGGATCAAGGTCGTGCCCTGTGCCAGTGTGCCGGCCGGACTGGCGGGGCCACTGCTGCGAAAGCGCTGCGCATCGTAGTAGGGCATATTGATGTCGCCGTTGAACTGATACAGCGTCATAACCGGTGTCGCCGGTATGTCGGCAAGCGAGGTGTGAGATACACACAGTGCAAGTGCGCCAGCTAACAGTTTCAGGCCGATCATTTGTATCCGCATTCTACGGTGTCCAGGCAGTGTGATGTGTCCTTGCTTAACGTTGTCGCGACTCGCCCTGCGATCAATGGCAGTGACGGCAATATTCTGACGGTTGCTCAATCACAGGGCAAGGGGTTTGACGGTGCCGGGCGTCACTTTCTCCATCCACCACGCAGGTGTGTGCGCCGGCGTATCGGCTCTATAGTGACTGACAATTTTGAGGTCGGCTATTTTGAGGTCGGCTATACCGTGCCCTCGCTGTCAGACCAGCGTGGTGCCGCCATCCACGGCAATGATTTGACCGGTGATAAACGCACCGGCAGTACTGGCCAGCATCAGCGCAACGCCCATAATATCCGGGTCTGTTCCCCAGCGGTGCAGTGGAATGGCCTGGATTTCGGCTTCGTAGGCTGCGGTATCGCTGCTGGCATACTCGGTCATGCGTGTGTGAAAGCGGCCGGGCGCGATGGCGTTTACCCGGATATGCTGCTCTGCGAGGGTGGCGGCGAGGTTGCGTGTCATCTGGTGAATAGCGGCTTTGCTGGGGGCGTAACTAAAGGTATCCGTACGCCCCATAATGCCGGCTATGGAGCCGATATTGATGATGCTGGAAGTGTTGTCCGGTGTGGCGCGTTTGCTCAGCAGCGGGATCATCGCCTGTGTCAGAAAGAAAGGGGTCTTTACATTGAGGTTCATCACCTTATCCCAGCCCTGTTCCGGGAACTCGGCCAGCGGTGCCAGCCAGCCCACACCCGCATTGTTTACGAGGACATCGATGTGTTCTTCGTTCTTCTCCAACTCCGTTATCAGCCGAGCGATCTCTTCCATACTGCTGATATCGCCGGGTAGGGCGATACATTCCCCAGTGTGGGACTCGGCCGACAGCTGCGCCGCGGCCTGTTCACAGGCCTCCGCTTTTCGCGCGGTGATATAAATCCGTCTGGCACCCGCTGCGAAAAAAGCCTGGGCGATGGCATAGCCGAGCCCTCGCGAACCCCCGGTAATAACACAGACTTTATCCTGCATGGAAAAGAGTTGATCGATCATGAATACTCCTGATGTGTGTGCGTGCCAAACCGTTGGCGCTCCGGTTTCAGTGTGAATAGTGTAAAATGCGGCCTTCGTTTTTGTGAGTTTGATTTATGAACACTGTTGTAGCATCGTCTCCCGACCTGACTGATGAAATTCCCGCCGATTCAAGTAGTACACCGCCCTGGTTTGAAACAGCACTCGCCACGCCGCGCCGGGAGGGATGGCTGGAAAGCGCCGACTGTCCGATACATTACTTCAGCTGGGGAGACCCTGCCAAGCCTGGCATTTTACTATTACACGGGTTTCTCGCACATTCGAGATGTTTTGCGTTTATCGCGCCGCTCCTGGCTGAGGATTATTATCTGGTAGCGTACGACCTTTCCGGCATGGGTGATTCCGGTGCGAGAGAGGCATACCCCGATGCGGTGCGCCTGCAGGAACTGAGGGATGTTGCGCAGGCAACCGGCCTGTTGGAGTCAGGGCATAAACCCACCGTCATTGCGCACTCCTACGGCGGTACCGTCGGCCTGCTGGCGATGGAACAGTGCCCTGACGATTTTGCCGCTTTGGTGATTTGCGATCTGATGACACTGCGCCCCGAACGGCTAAAAGCACATGTGCAGGCGGGCGGAGGACCACCCGGCTCGCAGGATCCCAAGCGCCCCAATCGAGTTTATCCGGATTACGAAACAGCCAAGGGCCGCTTCGTGCTGTCGCCGGCACAAAAGGTCAATGAACCCTATTTATTTGACTATATGGCCTATCATTCGCTGAAAAAAGTCGAGGACGGCTGGACATGGAAGTTCAGCCCCAGCGTTTTTGTACGCACTGAAAATCTCGGTGAGCGCATGCTGACTCAGGCCAGGCGAATCGCACAGGCACCTGGTCGCATCGTCATCGTATACGGCGAGGAAAGTGAGCTGTTCGACGCCGACTCTGCCGAATATATCCGCGAGGAGGGCGGCGACCACATACCCATGATCAGTATTCCCGATGCCAGGCATCACCTGATGCTGGATCAGCCGGTGGCGTTTGCATGCGTACTGAAAACGGTACTGGCCCTGGGATAAGCCCCGGTTACCACTGTATATTCAGCTGCTGAAAGTGCCGCTGCACTATGCCGCGGTGCTCGTACTTGTGTGGAATGCCGGGAGAAGTAGTCTGGTATAGCATCGTGACGTTTGTCTGTAAGGTTCAGGCGGTCGGTCCCGTATTCTCACTCCCGTGGTTTTGACTGATCCAGCAGGTCATCCTCACTCTCGGACTGTATTTCTTCCTCCACTTTCTCCACCAAATGTGTCTCCGGGGCGGTGTCGATCACATCCTCTTCGGGTGCAGTGAATCTCTCCGGGGGTTGAGTTCGTATCGCTTCTGGGCGGGTGCTTGATGCTCCATGCTCGGGAATTGAGATGGCCCTGCTGCCCAGCGCAGCATTGAGTTCAGGGTCGAAGCGCAGGCGATAAATCGGTTCGGGCAGGGTGAAGCCCTGATCCTCAAGCACTCGCATCGCGGCGCGTATCGCGTGGCTGCGCGCCTTGCCATAGTCTGTCTCTCGCTGATCGACCCAGGCGGCAAACAGAATCACGATATTGGAATCGCCCACTGTTTTTATAATGGCGCTGGGCTCAGGGTCGTTGAGTACAAACTCCAGCTCGCGTATCGCGTTGAGCCCGGTGTTCATCGCAGCCACCGGGTCATCCTGCGCATCAACACCCAACTCAAATGTCAGGCGGCGCTCGGGATTGGTGGTGTAATTGAGAATAATGCCTTTGAATACGGCTGAGTTAGGAATGCGTAAATGATTGCCGTCGAGTGTCATCAAAATGGTTGCGCGGGAGGTTAGACGAACAACAATGCCCTCGTGCTCATTGATAATGACATGGTCTTTGGCTCTGAAAGGCTGGCGCAGGCTCAGCATAATGCTGGAGATATAGTTCTCCATCGAGTCCCGCACGGCGAATCCAATCGCCAAACCCAGAACGCCCGCCCCTCCGAGTATTGTCGCAATCAATGCGCCGGCGCCCAGTATCTCCAGAGCCAGGATGACGCCCAACAGCAGCACGCCCAAACGAACCGCCTGACTGAGCAGTTCTGCCAGGAAGGGATTGGGCGCAATGCGTTTCCACAGCGTTTTACGTCTGGCCAGGAAGGCGCCAAAAACGCCTGACAATACCAGCACCAGAATCGCCAGCCCGATCAGGGGCATGGCCTTGACTAAATCCGAGATCGTAGCCCCGAACCTGTCGATCAGCGGTTGTACATTGTCACCGACGGCCAGGGTGCGATTGATCTCGTCTTCAACCGTGACGACACCCACCAATCGTATGGCGAGCCGCTGCGCTTTCTCCGCGGCTGCCTCATTCGCAACATTGCCTGTGAGGGTCACAACGCCCTCTGTCACTGACACCTTTACGTCATTGAGAACGTCAATTTCTGCGAAAATATTCTCTATACGAGCGCGAATTTTTTTATCCAGTTGCGCACTGTCCTGCACTGTCTCAATGACAGGTTCCGGATCCGCGATTTCGGTAGCTGAATCCTGGCTTTGAGCAAGAGCGCCGGCCAGTGTGAGCCAGCAGCATAGAACAACTCGGAATAGTGCGAACACCCAGTATCTCCCGCCAGTCTTCTTCCCGTTGCAGCACAAGAAATCTTTCGCAACAACGGCGCCTTATGTCGATGGTGCAGTGTGAGAACCTTCAGTCAAATCACACTGCTCTATTCACGCTCTTTCCGCAGGGCGTATTGAAATCCGTCAATCGGGTAGCTGCTCATGTAAAAAGCGCTGCATGTTGCCGCCCATCACGGCGCGGATTTCCGTTTCCGTGAAACCCTGGTCGAGCATGGCCTGTGTCAATGCCGCCAATTCAGAGGTATCCAGAGAGGTTGTCACCGCGCCGTCGTAATCCGAGCCCAGTGCAATATGCTCAAGTCCCAACAGGTCGATACCATAGCGAATGGACTTTGCAATACCCGCTGGCGTGTAGTCGCAGGCGGTAGCATCCCAATAGCCCACTCCGATGATACCGCCTGCCTCAGCGACCTGCAGCATCAGTTCGTCATCGAGGTTACGCGGTGAATCGCAGTGCCCTTTGAAGCCGCCATGGGAGAGGATGACCGGGCGCGACGTCAGCGCCAATACATCGCGCACCATCTGCGGCGAGGCATGGGCAATATCGATGGTCATGTTCAGTTTATCGGCGCGTTCGATAACGCTGCGGCCAAAGTCGGTAAGCCCCTCGCCGCTGATACCGTGCAGTGAGCCGCCCAGTTCATTGTCGAAGAAGTGCGTTAAGCCGACAAACTGGAGCCCCTGTGCCTGTAGTTTGTCGAGGTTGTCAACATCACCCTCCAGCGGGTGGGCGCCCTCTATCAGGTACATCGCACCCACGACATCGCGGTCTGATTGCCTGGCGGCCTCCAGTGCTTCGAGATCGGCCTTGCGGCGGATAAAAATGAGTTGCGGTGTGTTGGCCTCTACAAGGTCGTGCAGTTTCTCGAGCTGGTACTGGGCCCGTGCGAATAGCGAGCTCCAGGTTGAACTGGGCCAGCCACTGACGATAGCCAGCGGGGTAATGGTGTCAGTTCCGGCTTCGTTGCTTTCATAGTTCTGGCCGGTGGGACTTTTGGTTGTGGCGGAAAACACCTGTATGGCGACATTGCCCTGTCGCATCCGGGGCAGGTCGACCTGGCCGCGGGAGGACTGTTCGCTGAGATCGCGCGCCCACAGCAGAGAGTCGCTATGCAGGTCGACAATAAAGAGCGAATCATGCAGTTGCCGGGCGCGATCCGAGATGGGGTACGGCTCATGCTCGTCGACTACATTCATCGCATTTTCCAGGATTCCCGGCAGTAGCACACGAGCGAGAACTGCGGTAATGATCAACAGGGCCAGTGCTGCCAGTAGAATTTTCTTTATCATGCGCTTGTGCACCTCGATTGCGACCTATTGCGATCCAAAGTGGTGGGTTCCGCCTGCTGTGGGGCGACTTGACTGGTGCGTACGCGGCGTATTCACACCGCGCGAACGGTGACGGGTACGCCGTTGACCGCGGCGTTGCCGGACAGTGCATCCAGATACTGTTCATCGGTCACGTCATTACAACTCACACCCGCGTGATGGCTTGCCGTGTGCATCTGCGTACCTTGCCGATTGTGCCCGAAGCCGTGTGGCAGGCTGACCACACCGGGCATCATATCGTCGGAAGACTCCACGGCAACCTCGACCGATCCGACCCGGGATGACAGCGTAGCGCGGGCACCGGGGGCTATGCCCTTGGATGCCATATCCCGAGGGTGCATCATCAATGTGCAGCGGTCACGGCCTTTCATCAGGCGGTGGTAGTTGTGCATCCAGGAGTTGTTGGAGCGCACATGGCGCCTTCCAATCAAGCGCAGTTCATCGGGGTCGGGTTGTTGAAAGTCGCTCCACAGGCGCTCCAGGTCTGCGATGGCCTGAGGAATATCGCACCGGATCGTTTTTTCCGCTGTTGCCAGGCGCCCCGGCAGTTGTGATTGCAGCGGGCCCAGATCGATACCTGAAGGATGCTGTCGCAACTTCTCCAGCGAGGGCAGGACATCAGCGTGAGCGCCCATCTGCAGGCCCATGTCGATGATATTATGCGGGGCAACGGCAGGTTGTTCCGGCTTGTCCAGCAGTCGCGCCAGCCGGTTTCCCAACTGATTGAAAATTTCCCAGTCGTGCAGACTGTCTTTGGGTTTATCGAATACGGCCTCATTGTAGCGGGCAGTATTGCGTACGGCGAAGACGTGAAAGCTTATATCGTAGTGATCGTGTTCCAGTGCGGATGTCGGCGGCAGGATAATATCGGCATGACGGGTTGTCTCGTTGATGTACGGGTCCAGCGATACCATGAAGTCCAGCGTCTCCATCGCGCTGTCCAGTTGCCGCCCGTTGGGGGTGGACAACACCGGGTTGCCGGCGCCGGTAAACAGCGCCCGAATCTGGCCTTCACCCGGGGTGCTGATCTCCTCTGCCAGACACGCTGCAGGCAGTTCTCGGTCAAACTCCGGCAGCCCGCGCACGCGGCTGTGGTGGCGGCCGTGGCCACCGGGGCTGCTGGTCTTGACGGTATCGACCGCGGTGCTGGCGAACAGGCTGCCGCCCGGTTTGTCCAGATTGCCGGTGGCGATATTGATCAGTTGTATCACCCATTGGCACAGGGCGCCGTAGCGTTGCGTTGAGACGCCCATGCGGCCGTAACACACCGCCCTTTCCGCCGCCGCAAACTCCCGGGCGATACGCCGGATGACCTCGGCGTCGATACCGGTGTGGGCAGCGGCGAACTCCGGCGTAAATTGCGCGATTGCGGAGGCCACTTCCTCCAGGCCGCTGGTGAACTCGGACAGTGCACCGGGGTGCGCAAGGTTCTCGCTAAACAGCGTATTCAACAGCGCCAACAGGAACAGCGCATCGGTCCCCGGGCGTATGAACTGATGCTCGCTGGCGATGGCGGCGGTTTCTGTCTTGCGCGGGTCGATAACGACCAGCTTGCCACCGCGCGCCGTCAATGCCTTGAGCCGCTTTTTCACATCCGGTACCGTCCAGATACTGCCATTGGAGGCCAGTGGATTGGCGCCCAGCATCAGCAGGTATTCGGTGTTGTCGACATCGGGTACCGGTATTAACAGCTTGTGTCCGTAAAGCCACAGCGAGGTGAGATGGTGGGGCAGCTGGTCCACGCTGGTCGCTGAGAAGCGGTTATTGCTGCGGATATGCTGAAACAGGTTACCCTGATGCGTCATCATGCCGTAGTTGTGGACAGAGGGGTTGCCCATATAGATGCCGACAGCGTTGACCCCGTGCGCAGTGATCGTTTGCGCCAGGCGGGCGGCGGTGGTATCGAGTGCCTCGTCCCAGCTGATCTCCTGCCACTGGTCTTCGCCGCTGTCGCTGCGCACTCTTTTCACCGGCTTGCGCAAGCGGTCCGGGTCGCTGTGCAGGTCTTTCAGGGCAATGGCTTTGGGGCAGATGTGGCCGCGGCTGAGCGGGTCGGCCTTGTCGCCCTTGATCGAGACGATATCGGCGCCCTCGGTTTCGATCACGAGGCCGCAGATGGCTTCACAGAGATGGCAGGCGCGGTAATGGGTTTTCCGGGTCATGGCGTCACTCGTCTGATTTCCAGTATACGGTTTCGCAGGCTGCCGACTTTCTCCCACCTGCGCCTATCGTGGGCCAGTTTACAGACTCGCGTGGGGTATTCCTATGTGGTGTTTCAGAAATCGTATCTCAGTGTGGCCCCATAGGTGCGTGGAGGCGCCAGGAAGTAGGCGTCCATTGTGGTGATGGGAAAGGTCGCCGCCGTCAGTCCCGCATATTTGTTGTCTGAAAGGTTTTTTCCCCAGATCGACACATTCCAGTGCGTGGTGCGCCAGCCGAGTTTGGCATTGATGAGATTCCTGTTCTGGTAGTCCCTGTCGGCAGAATTAGCGGAATCTGTTGTCAGGTGGTCGTCCATATAACTGTAATCCGCGCGCAGATAAATGCCGCCATTGGCCAGTGGGAATACCAAAGTGGCGGACGCTGTCGCACTGTACTCGGCGGTGAAGGGCAGCTTGTCACCTTTCTGTGGTCCCTCGGTAATTTCATATTTGTGCATATACAGCACACCGCCGGTCAGTGTCAGGTTTGGCAGCGGTTGTGCCTGCAGGTTCACATCAATACCTGAGGTTTCTACTTCGGGCAGGTTTGATACCAGTGTGCCCAGGCCGATGTCCTGCTGCTGCTGGTACTGATAGTCATCTATCTCGGTGTAGAAGGCTGCCGCATTGATGCGCAGTCGATCTTGCAGCACGGTGGATTTAATACCGAGTTCATAGCTGTTGGTAGACTCGTCTTCGAACTCGCGTTCCTCGGGGGTGCCATTGACGGTATTGAAGCCGCCGGATTTCGAACCGGTGGCGACCCTCGCGTAGATCATCGTTTGCTCAAAAAGATCGTAACTGCTATCGAGCAGCCAATTGACATCGCTGGTGCTGCGTGAAAAGTCCTGATCGACCGGTGTGGTCACCGCGGTGAGAAAGGACAAGCCGGTGAATTGCGCAGACAGCGCGGTTGAGTCCACCACGGTCAGGATGTCGGCGTCTTTTTCCTCATAGGTCCAGCGCAGCCCACCGGTTATGCGCCAGCGCTCGCTGATATGCCAGGTGGTCTGACCGAACACCGCGAAGGTTTCGGTTTTAAGTTTTACGTTGGCACTGATGGAATCCCCCGGCTGTGCAATGAATGCCATATTGGGTACGCCAGCGGGCAGCAGGGAGTCGATATCCGGTTGTAGATTGGCCTGACTGAGAAAATCCTCGCCCAGAAACACGAAGGCGGAACCGTCTCCACCATTGGTGGTGGATTGGAAATAAAATGTGCCCAGCTGATAATCCAGCGGGCCGCCTGTCGGTGAGGCGAAGCGCAGTTCCTGCGACAGGCTGTCGCCCTTGCTCACGGCGTCTACATAGGACATCACATCCAGTTGCGAGCGGTCCACATCATAGCTTGCAGAGCCATCTGCCTTGCCCCATGCGCTAATGGATTTCAGTGAGCCCCAGTCCTGATCGTAGTCGATAACCATCGATAAGCTGTCGGCCTTGTTTTTGAACTTATTGTCGACGTTGACAGCGATTTCGTGATCGAAGGGGTTGTTCTTGTCGGTGGCCAGGCCGCGCGCCGCCAGTGTGGGGTTGACGGAGGCCCCCTGTACCGAATCCGCAGCGCAGCATCGCGTATTGCGCTTAACGTGTGAACCTTTAAGCAGGATGCTTAGCTTGTCGGAGGGGGCATACAGCAGTTTGGCAATCACATTCCAGTCGTCGGCGGCGTTAAGGTCGTCACCCGCGCCGTTGTCGAAATAGCCGTCGCGGTGATCCACAGTACCGGTAATGCGGTAGGCCAGGGTGTCACTCAGTGGGCCGCTGGCAGCCGCTGTCAGCTTTGTTAAATCGTAATCCCCAACGCTGGTTTCAACATACCCCTCGAAGGCTTCGAGATTGGGGTTTTTGGTAAAGATACTTATCGCGCCGGCGTTGGTGTTCTTGCCATAGAGTGTGCCCTGCGGCCCCTGTAATACCTCTATGCGCTCGATGTCGGTCAGATCAGACATGCCGAGACCGGAACGGCTCAGATAGACATCGTCGACAAACAACCCGACCGAGGGTTCCAGTGCGATATCGTTTTGCGATGTGCCAATGCCGCGGATGCGAAATGAGGCAGTAAAAGGCTGGTTGTTCGTGGATATGGACAGGCTGGGTGTCAGAGCCGCCAGATCGACAGCGTTGTTGATTCCCGCCTCCTGTATCACCTGTTCATTGAACGCGGTAACCGCCATGGGCACGTCCTGTAAGCTTTGTGTGCGTTTGCTGGCGGTGACGATGATTTCCTCCAGCGCGTTAGCCTGGGCAGTTACCTGCAACGACGAACTGACAAACAGCAGTGCGCAAAAAGGTGCAAGCGTGGCTGATGGCGTACGCCACGACCATATGGAGTGCGACATAAATCCCTACCTGTTGTAATTATCATTGGTTCCAATACTTGCGGCTTAAGCCGGGTCGCAGCGGCTGGCGAGCAGTGCCGCGCGCTGTTCGGCGCGATCGCCGATAGCCGATGCGCGCAGCAGCATCACACCGCGCTGTGTCGGCGACCGGATGACTTCGCCGGTAAAGCCCTCTGCCGACTCATCGGCGCCGATCAGTGTGACATTTACCGTGCTGCCTACGCGGTCGCGCTCATCGCGCTGGTTGGTGATGCCGGCAAAGTTGTCGGTGTTCATCTGGTAGAACTGCATTGACCAGTAGCGCGGAGGAATGGGTGCTTCAATAACGACCGGGCCGTTTTCCAGATTATAGAAACAGCTTGCGTAGAACAGGTCGGGGCTGGGACGGACAACAGTGCGAAAGTCTTCATCGGGAAGTTCGCTGACCGCCAGCTGATTGTCACCCTGTTGTTGGGTGCCCATCGCATAGAGGACTTCCATGATCAAGCTGGGCAATGCCAGCGCCAGTACGTACTGCCCGATCCAGGCGCATACCAGTATTCCCAGTACCCATTTCAGCAGTTTCATTGGCAGGCCTCCAGCGTGATGCGGGGCAGCGCAGCGGATTCGGGTGTATTCAAATAGGCGTCTCCGGGTGTGTACAGCCGTAGCAGCAGGTCAAAATCGTAGTCGTCGGGCTTGCGCCACTGCGGTGCGCCGGAGGGGCCTACCGGCAGCCAGTTGCCGGGCTGTTCGGCGGTCGCAACGGTAATCACCCAACTGCCATCGGCATTGCGCACCAGATTTTCGTCGTTGAATGCGTAGCGCTTCTGTGGGTTGGGAATCAGGTAGTTGTCCCAGCCGTAGGCGGTGATGCTCCACCAGTCGGCGTCGTAGTCATTGCCCTCAATCCGGTAGCGGCAATTCAGGCGCAGCGGTTCGCCGTCAACGGTAGTCAGGCGGTAGTACATCGAGTTCTCCTGCGTAGAGGCCAGCAGGCCGCCTATTGCCACGGCAGCTTTCAGCATCAGCCCGGCGCCTTCCGACCCGGTGGCAACACTGGTCATCCAGTTGCCGTTGCGCACGCTCATCTCTTCGAGGCCCTGGTTGATATTGCGCGCCAGAAAAACCGCGGAGAGCAATACCGTTGCCACCGCCGCAGCCAGCAGTTTCAGCACAAGTTTGAGCACATGTATTCCTTCTTGTCAGTCGTCTACGTTCTTATCTTCCCGCGCTAATTCGACCAGTAAATATACTCGTCATCAGGGTCGTCGGGACGGCTTAAATCTTTATCGATATTGATCGGCGCCAGGGCCTGGCTGGGCCACAACGGAGCGGCCTGTGCCGCATTGTGTTCGTCCAGTGCGGCCTGCAGTTCCGCCAGCTTGTCGGGCCGGGCTTCGGACAGATCGTGTTGCTCCGTCGGGTCCCGCGCCAGATCGAACAACCAGCTTCGCCCCGGCGGGTTGCTCACATTGAGCTTCCAGCCATCGACCAGTGCCGACTGCGATGCGCCGCTGCGCCAGAACAGCGCGCGGTGCGGTACGCCCCGGGCAACGCCCGTCGCAAAGGGTACCAGATCGACGCCGTCGATGATGCGATCGGTGGGAACATTGGCGCCGGCAGCCGCGACCGCGGTTGCATACAGGTCGAAGTGGTGTACCGGGTCAGAGACCTCGGTGCCGGGGGCGATACGAGCCGGCCATTTGGCGAAGAAGGGCACGTGAATGCCGCCCTCGAACAGGGTGATTTTCCAGCCCCGATAGGGGCTGTTGATGTCCGGCAGGCCGATGTAGCCTGCGCCGCCATTGTCGGAGGTGAACAATACCAGCGTGTTGTTTTCCAGGCCATTGGCTTTCAATGCCTCCAGCACCTGGCCGACACCGCGATCGAGCGCCCGTATCATCGCGGCATATACCCGCTCGCGATGATTTTCGATGTGTGAGAGCGCCTCGTAATCCTCGCGGGAGGCCTGCAGGGGCGTGTGCGCAGCCCAGTGCGCGAGATAGAGAAAGAACGGGCGATCCCTGTTGGCCTCGATCACTTCAATGGCCTGTGCAGTGAAGTAATCGGTGAGGTAGCGGTCCGGGGCAAACGCCGGCTGCCCATTGAACGACACCGCGAAGTCCATGACTGCCCACAGAAAGCGATCGATGGGATCAAACGCCTGCTTTGAATTCACCACATCCGGGTGGTCCTCCGGTAAGTAGAGGCCGCTGAACATCAGCAGGCTCTCATCGAACCCCTGCTTGTGTGCCTCCATGCCGTTGGTGCGTCCCAGGTGCCACTTGCCGATATGGGCCGTGTGGTAGCCGTGCTCAGACAACAGTTCTGCGAGGGTTATCTCCGAGGCGGGCATACCCATGTTGTCGAAGAACACAGATTCGGAGCCGTGTTGCGGGATAATCTCCCGCAGGCGATTGGGATCGCTTGGCACCAGAGCTGCGAGTTCCATCATGCCCGGCGGTGTCGGCGTGAATTCGAAACCAAAGCGTGTGCCGTAGCGCCCCGACATAATAGCGGCGCGGGACGGGGCGCAGGTGCCGTTGGCCGCATAGCCATTGGTGAAACTGACGCCCTGCTGCGCGATCGAGTCGATGTGCGGTGTTGGCACGGTGCCTCCGGCCACGCCGCCGCCGCCAAAGCTGAGGTCATTCCAGCCGAGGTCATCCGCCAGAATCAGCACAATATTGGGTGGTCGCTGCGCTGCAGTGCGTCCCTGCGGGTCTTCTCCGGTAGACCAGACGACCTCCTGCGTCTCTCCCACCGGCCGGTATTGCTTCAGCGCAAAACTCAGCAGATTGAGCACGATGCTTTCGCGGTTCGGGTAGACAACGAGGCCCAGCACAACCGCTGTGATGACAATCCCGACAGCCCACTTTTTCCCGCGCGTCATTGTTCCGCCCCTATCTCTGCGTTATGAATCGTTGTCGATAGAAGGTCGCCTCGGGTCGCACGACAGACATGCGGCTAGCCGACCTGCAGCGCGGCCACTTCGGGGTATCTTTCCGACCACTGTTCGATCAGGTGACGCTGGTCAATATCATTGGGGTGGAAGCCGGGCTTCAGGTAGCGTTTGAACTCCGGTGCCGACCAGCTTCTGAAACCGCCCTTGCCCCACATAAAATTCCAGGCCTCGCGGATGTGTGCCAAAGAGGGAATTTTGCGGTCGCGCCACAGCAGTATCAACTGCGCAATGGCCATCTGCACCCAGAAAGTACGAAAGACGATTTTGGCGACAACGATACGCTCTTTTTCTTTGTTCACAGCCTTGCGATAGACGTCGAAGGCAACGGATTTATGTTCGATCTCCTCCATCGCGTGCCAGGCCAGCATCTCGCGCAGCGGGGAATTGTTTTCACCGTTCAGGCCAGCCTCGGGGTTTTCCAGTGTCCACTGGGCCAGAGTGGCGGTTATGTGTTCCAGCGCGGCGGTTATCGCCAGTTGTCGCCCGGGATCCAGGGTGCGCTTAACCGTGTCGATGCGACGCTTGAAGCGTTTGCGGATGCGATCCATTGCCATGCCCAGAGATTCGGCGCGCGCATTGAAGTCCTCGTGGATTCGGCTGTGATGCGCTTCCTGGCCGATGAAACCGCGAATCTGCGCGGACAGAACCGGGTCGTCGATATCCTTTTGATAGTGACGCACGGTATCGATAAAAAAACGTTCACCGTCGGGAAAGGAGGCCGATAGTGCATACATCAACGTACTGAGAATGGGGTTGCCACGGAAAAAATATTTGCGCTGGAGCTGGGACATATCGAACTCCATGCGACGTGGTTTGATAATTCCTGCTTCGCTGGTTTGGGCCTGAATTGCTGTCATCATGTGGTCCCCTGTGTCTGCTGTGGTGGTGTCGGGGCACGCTGTCAGGCGCAGCGACTGCTCGCCTGAACTGCGGCCGAAGCGTATGGATCCCCGCTTCCCTGTCTTGCAGATAATTAAATTATCTATAGACAGCTGCCATCGGAACATATATCGCCATGTCGGTCAACTGTTCGTGCCCGCTAAAGTGTTTTGAGAGTTGATTTGCACTCACACTGGACAGCCCTGCTAGCGATAACTATCCTCACCTTTTCGGGACTGATCTGCCGCTCGGCGATCGCGGTGTCAGATCGAATTCAGCCCGTCCAGGTGACGTGCGCGAGATGTGACATTGCGTGCTGTTCGTATCAGGTATTGTTTGACAGGAGTCCGTATGTACAGGGATTGGTGCTTGGTTTTACTACTGGTGGCTGCATGGTTCAGTGCAGCCGTTAACGCGGCGACACCCCTACCTCCCCAGGCATATAGCCACCTGCCACAGGCGGAGAGTTTAGCCCTATCCCCGGACGGGAAATACATTGCGTATATCCTCAACCAGGAAGAGGGTTCGGTGCTGGTCACCCTGGACCTGGACAAACGTGAGACACTCGGTCTCACCGCATCGGACAATGAGAAATTCAAGTTTAACTGGCTGCGCTGGGTGAACCCGGACAAGTTGATTTTCAGTGTGTACTTTCCGCATTACAGGGGGCTTGGTGTAGATACCACCGAAACCCGGCTGCTGTCCATCGGCCCGACCGACCGCAATCCCAAAATTCTGTTCAAGCCCGCCCGAAAATCATTGACATCGTACAAGCACTACTCGCAGATCCAGGACAATGTCATCAGCATACTCCCCGACGAACCCGACAGAATCCTGATGGGCTTCGATACCGACAACCCGACCTTTCCCAGCGCATACAGCGTTGATGTCAACACCGGGGGAAAATCGATCGTCAGGCGCTCCAAGCCCCCCATTCGTGACTGGATAGCCGACCGGCAGGGCAGGGTTCGCGCTGGAGTCGGCTACGATGAAGGTGACGGTGTACGCTCTGTTTGGGCCCTCAACCTGGAAACCGATAAATGGAATAAGCTGTGGGAATACAAATATTTCAGTCAACCAGATATCACCCCACTGGGTTTCAGTGTGGACCCAAACGTCCTGTACATACGAGCGGAACACAACGGTCGACAAGCCATCTTTACCATTGATACGCGTGAGGAGTCACCGCAGATGACGCTGGTTGCGGACGATCCGGATTACGATATCGAAGGGGGGTTGATCTATTCACCCAAGACCAATGATGCGGTCGGCGTGAGTCACGGTGAAGCAGACAATTCAGTGATTTACTGGGATGAAGTGTATAAGGGTTATCAACGCGCCATCGACAGTGCGCTTCCCGATACCAGTAACCATCTGGTGAGCGTCAGCGACAACGAGCTGCGCTATATTGTCCACGCCAGCAGTCAAAGCAAGCCCGGGGTCTACTATTACGGCAACCGGATCAATAGTACGCTGCAGCCCGTCATCTATCAGTATCCCGAGTTGATGGAAAGGCCGCTGCCCGGGGCGAGGAAAGTAAGCTACAAGGCGCGGGATGGGCTGGAGATTGAAGCCTACCTGACAGTGCCCGATAGCTTCGATGGCAAGCCCATACCCGCTATTGTTCATCCGCACGGTGGCCCTATGGTAAGGGAGTATGGCGGTTTTGATTACTGGACGCAGTTCTTCGTGAGTCGCGGTTACGCTGTTCTACAGCCCAATTTCCGCGGCAGTTCAGGCTACGGCCACGAGTTTCAAATGCAGGCAGTCGGGCAGTACGGCATGGCGATGCAGGATGATCTCACCGATGGTACGCGTTGGCTTGTTGCCGAGGGTATTGCGGACCCAGAGCGCAT
>TARA_R110002049_G_scaffold31092_2_pt1 | contig 42570 bp, 38 predicted proteins | sample TARA_R110002049 | Tara Oceans TARA_R110002049 (sample SAMEA4396941) | marine metagenome | biome: Polar Biome; feature: [SRF] surface water layer (ENVO:00010504); material: water (ENVO:00002006), including particulate matter (ENVO:01000060) such as... | depth 5 m | reverse complement strand
TTTGTTTTTAGTAAAAGGAAGATTAAAATGGTGGTTAGTAGGCGGTACATTATTATCTTGGATTTTATCTTTAGGTAAGAATTGGTTTTTTGTCGAAAACCCAAACCCAGATAGTAATCCTATTACGAATTTCTTTATTGACTTTGTGCCCTTATATGATAAGTTTAGAGCAGTGAGTTCAATTCAAGTTATACTAGAATTGTGTATTCCGGTATTAGGGATTTTTGCATTATCTCGTTTGTTTAATGACTTTCAGAAAGAAGAAGAAAAACTTAAAGCATTGTTATATTCTGTAGCAATCACAGCAGGTTTAGCTTTAATGTTTTTAGTATTTAAATCTACGTTATTTGATTTTGAAGGCTTAAGAGATGACCAATATATTAGTGCTTATGGACAAGCCTTTATGGATTCTGTTATTGAAGACAGAAAATCCTTAATGACGGCAGATACCTTTAGAACCTTGATTTTGGTGTTGTTATCTGCAGGAACTATTTACTTATTCTTAAAGAAAAAATTATCTGAAAATTTAGTTGTTGTTGTATTTGCAGTATTAATTCTATTTGATTTAGTTACTGTTGATAAAAAGTATGTTAACAATGATAATTTTATATCAGCTGTTAAAGTAGATAAACCTTATCAACCTAATCAAGCGGATAAAGAAATCTTAAAAGACAAAAGCCATTTTAGAGTGATGGATATGTCTTCTGAAGGGCAACGGATGCCAGCAAAAGCTGCTTATTATCATAATTCATTGATGGGTTATAGTGCGGCGAAATTAGGTCGTGTTAATGAGTTATTAGAGTTTCATGTGTATAAAAACAACATGAATGTCCTCAATATGTTAAACACTAAATACATCATTGCAGAAGAGCAAAATACCATTTTTCCATATACAAATACTGAAGCAAATGGTAATGCATGGTTTGTTTCTAAACTAAAAGTTGTCGCTGATGCTAACCAAGAAATATTAGCTTTAGATAGTCTAAATACTAAGACGACTGCTGTTTTAGAAAAAACGGTTCAGGTTGAAAATAATTTGAAGTCAACATATCAAGTTGATTCTACAGCTTCAATTCAGTTAAAAGAATTTAAGCCTAATTATTTAAAATATGAATCTAATAACACCAATGAAGGTTTAGCTGTATTTTCTGAAATCTACTACAAGCAAGGCTGGGATGCTTATATCGATGGCGAATTAGTACCACATTTTAGAGTGAATTACGTGTTAAGAGCTTTAGAATTACCAAAAGGAAAGCACACAATAGAATTTAAGTTTGAACCTCAAGTTGTTGAAACAGGAAGTAAAGTAGCATTAGCTAGTTCTGCTATTTTATTGATTTTTATATTGTTAGGTTTGTTTTTTGAATTTAAAGGAAGAAAAGCGAAAGCTTAGATATGAATTCTAAAGTACTTATCATAACCTATTATTGGCCACCAGCAGGAGGTCCAGGCGTGCAACGTTGGTTAAAATTTGTTAAGTATTTACCAGAATTTGGTATTGACCCTATTGTTTATTGTCCTAAGAATCCAAATTATCCGATACTAGATGAAAGTTTGGTAAATGAGATTCCTGAAAACATTACTATTTTAAAACAACTCATCAGTGAACCTTATGGTTTAGCTAGTATTTTTTCTAAAGGAAGTTCAAAGAAAATTAGCTCAGGTGTTATCCCAAAAACTAAAAAGCAATCTCTGATTGAAAAAGCGATGCTTTACGTAAGAGGGAATTATTTTATTCCAGATGCTCGAAAAAACTGGGTGAAACCTTCGGTTGAATTTCTTTCAAATTATATAAAAGAACATCAAATAGAAACCATTATTACAACAGGTCCACCTCACAGTTTACATTTAATAGGCTTGCAATTAAAGGCTAGATTAGGTATAAAATGGTTTGCAGATTTTAGAGACCCTTGGACGACTATTGGCTATCATAAAGATTTAAAACTAACAGAGTCTTCAAAAGCAAAACATTTAGATTTAGAACATAAAGTTTTAAATACAGCCGACCAAATTATAGTGACAAGTAATCATACTAAAAACGAGTTTATAACCAAAACCAAACAATCCATTACTGTTATTACTAATGGTTATGATACGCACAAGGTTAGAGTAGAAGGGAAGGACCAAAAATTCACCTTATCTCATATTGGTTCTTTATTATCTGAACGAAATCCTGTGGTTTTATGGGAAACACTTTCTGATTTAATTAAAGAGAATAAAAGTTTTTCTGAATTATTTAAATTACTATTAATAGGTGTAGTTAGTGATGATGTTATAGACTCTATTTATAAATATGGTTTAAAAAATCATGTTAATGTTGTTGGTTATGTAAGTCATGATGAAGCGTTAAAGTTTCAAATGAAATCACAATTACTATTATTGATAGAAATCGATTCTGAAGACACTAAAGCCATAATTGCTGGTAAAGTTTTTGAATATCTTATTTCCGAAACACCAATTTTAGCCATTGGTCCAAAAGATGCTGATGTTGAGAAAATTATCACTTCAACCAATACCGGAACCTACTTTAATTATAACCAAAAAGAAGAATTAAAATCACAATTATTAACTTATTTTGAAGCCTTTCAGAATAAAACTTTAAAAGTAAATGCTATTGGTTTACAACCCTACAGCAGAAAAGCATTGACAGAAAAGTTAAGTAAAATCATAAAGGATAGATAATTTATAAAGTTCATTTTAGAATTTAATAGTTGTATTTTGCCTCACTATGGGAATCGTATTAAACCAGTCTTTTAAAAACACAATAACCACCTATTTGGGTTTTGGTATTGGTGCTATTAATACACTTTTTCTTTACACTAATTTTTTATCGGACCAATATTATGGTTTAGTTGCCTTTTTGCTTTCCGCTGCTAATATTATGATGCCTTTTATGGCATTTGGTGTTCATAATGCTATTGTAAAATTCTATTCAACTTTTAAATCTAAAAACAGTATCAATAGTTTTTTAACGCTTATGCTGTTTTTGCCTTTAGTATTTATAATTCCTACTGGTATTATTGGCTATTTCGCTTATGATGCTATTGTTAATTGGCTTTCTAGTGAAAATCAAATTGTAGAAAATTACGTTTGGCATATTTTTATTTTAGCTGTGTCTATGGCTTATTTCGAAATCTTTTTCGCTTGGACTAAAGTGCAAATGCAAACTGTGTTTGGTAATTTAATGAAAGAGGTATTTCACAGAGTATGTATTATGTTATTATTGTTCGCCGTTTATTTTAATTGGTTAACTGTAGATAATTTTATAATTGCTCTTGTTGGCGTTTATGTTGTTAGAGTTATAATAATGAAGCTTTATGCTTATTCGGTGAGATTTCCAAAGTTGAAATTTCAGAAACTAGATAATCAATCTTCAATTTTAAAATATTCAACATTAATGATTATCGCAGGCTCAGTAGCTATGCTAATTTTAGATATCGATAAGTTTATGATTGGTCTAATGTTACCAGATATTGAGCAAGTTGCTTATTATAGTGTTGCTATTTTTATTGCAACAGTTATTGCTGTTCCGCAACGTGCGATGCATCAAATTATGTTACCATTAACAGCTAAATATCTTAATGAGAAAGATTATGTGGCCTTAGAAGATTTATATAAAAGGAGTTCTATGACACTTTTGGTGGTAAGTGGATTTATATTCTTGTTGATTATATTAAATATCAATCAACTATACGAAATTCTTCCTTCTGAATTTACAGGTGGGCTTTTTGCTGTGTTAATAGTGAGTTTAGCAAAGCTTTACGATAATAGTTTGGGTAATAATAATGCGATTTTATTTAATAGTGATTATTATAAAATGGTCCTATTATTTGGTGTTTTATTAGCTATTATGGCCATTGTTCTTAACGCTATTTTTATTCCTGTTTATGGCATTGAAGGTTCTGCCTTTGCTACGTTTTTGGCTGTCTTTATCTATAATACTATCAAAATTATATTTGTGAAAAGAAAGTTTAATATGTTACCTTTTACTTTAAGTTCAACCAAAATTGTGGTCACATTAATTGTATTAAGTATTGCATTTTACTTCTGGGATTTTCCGTTTCATCCTGTAGTGAATATAATTTTGAAATCAATGTTAATAGGCTTAATTTATTCTATGGTTATTTATAAGTTGAATGTTTCGGAGGATATTTCAAATCAGATAAAGAAGTATTTAAGATTGAAGTAAAATAGAAATTCCTGCAATAGCAAGAATCTATATTACAAAAATGTCCCGTAAGGTGCTCTGAGGCATACATCATACGGGACATCCTAACCAACCAAAAAAACTTTTTATGCTCTTGATCGTCTTGAGTTAGATCTAGTAGAACTTTGGTTGCTCTTTCTACTTGTGTTAGATCCGCTTTTTACAGACGATGATTTTCTTTTATTCTGAACTGTTATACTTCTTTGTTTAGTACTTTGTGATCTAGTGTTATTACTTGATCTTGTAGAAACCGTTCTTGGTTTACTAGTTACTGTTCTCTTGTTAGACACAGAATTGTTACTTCTGGTCACATTATTTCTCGAATTTCTCGTGGATGTTGCATTACTACTACGTGTTGTTCTTGTTGGAGTATTCACTTTAGTATTAGAACGTACTGCATTTGCTTTTCTAGTTGTACTTGTTCTAGTAGGTGTATTTACTCTTGTATTAGTGCGCGTTGGTGTTGCTTTATCAGAAACACGTCTCGTACTAGTTCTTGTTGTTGCATTTGTATTACTAGTTGTTCTTGTCGCATTTTTTTCACTTAAACGTGTTGCTCTTGTAGTTGCAATTGCTTTATTACTGCGTGTTACACGAGTTCTTAAACTTCTTTCTGTTTTGTTTCTTGGTGTTTGAGCATATCTACGTGTATTTCTAACTGTGTTATTACGTCTCGTTACATGTCCATTATCGCGTCTTACAATATTATAATGTCTTACATTATTAGTATATGGTCTGTAATATATATGTCTTACAGGAGTATAATATTGTCTGTATGGATTAACATGTACAATACAGAAATTAATATGAGGTGTTGCATAAAACCTGTGCCATGGTCTGTAAACATATGCTCTGTTGTATGAGTTGATGAATCCATCATATCTCCAATAAGCATTATTTCTATAATAAATATTTAGACCTCCAATTCTGTTAATTCTACCAAATCCGTTATAGTTGATAAAAATATTTCCTATTTGATTTACACGACCGTAGTAGTCATAATATATAGGTGTGTTTTCAATTTGAATAATAGCTCCAAACTCGTCATATTGTAAATATGGATTGTAATCATAACCAGAGTTAAAACTTAAACTGAAACCAGGTGTATCAATATCTACGTTTACATCTGGTCCGTAATTTGGTAAATAAAAATCAAATTGACCATCAGCGAAAACTGAAAATTCAATTCCTGCTTCATTAAAGATGAAAGACTTACCATAACCTCTCACATAGTTATCGATTGAAGCTTCTGATTCTGCTTCTGTTGTTGTGTCGTTGGTTGCGAATGCAGTTGTGCTTATAGCGACTAAAGCTGCAAATAAATATAGTATTCGTTTCATAATAATTGGGTTTTAAATTAAACTCGTTTAGTATAAAACAAACAGCGTGCCAAGTTTTTAATCAGCTGTTTTTTAGTGCATTGAAAAAGTTTAAAAGATGAAGGACTATAATTAGGAAAGGTTGAAATGTTGAAAAGTTAGAATATTGTGAAATAGTTTACGTTAATATTATTGCAATTAAAAACCCTGAGTGTTTTTTCAAACATTTCAGGGTTTTAGTTTTAATCTATAGAATAGCTATTAATAGATTAAGCTTTTAGTTTCTTCTTTTTTAGTGTTTTTCCATCTTTTCTGTAATAGTAATAATCATCATCTTGCTGAGATGAGTCATCATTATGATCTTCAGACCAATCAGATGTTCCATAATTTCCGCTATCAGGATTATTTCTATTTACAATACCTCTTGTTCCAATAACATCTCCATGTCTATTAGTTAAAATACGTAAACCACCAACTTGCCTTAATTGTCCATTTCTGTAAGTCATATATACAGAACCAACACGCTTTAGTCGTCCTTGTCTATCATAGTTGATAAATACATTTCCAATTCTTCTAACACGTCCTTCTCTATCGTGCGTTACCAAAACACCTCGATTTCTAACATTATTATTTATACTTGGTGCACCATAAGTTCTGTTAGTACTGCGTCTTTTTTTTGTGCTAGTACGTCTGTAATAATAGTTGTCATCATTTGGTTGTGAGATGGAAGTATCGGTATTAAAATCGAAACTACCATCGGCAAAGATTAAAAATTCTACACCACGTTCTACAAACAAAATTGGTTGTGCGTAATGATTACGAGATTTGTTTAAACCTTCCCCATTTAAAACAGCATCTCCTGCTGTTGTTGCTTTAGCAGATGTTAATCCTATTAACACCATTGCCATAAAAAGTACTTGTCTTTTCATAATTTATAGGTTTTTAGATTCGCCTTGTCACTAACTTGTTTAGGACTTCTTGGCTTTCTTACTTGGTTTGATATTTTCAATTAGCGTGCCAAAAAACGCAAAGTCCTTGTAGTTAGTTGCTTAGGGTGTTGTGAGGTAAGGATATAACCATTATTAGTTTTCATTATTCTAACATGTAGTCATTGATAGTATAATTTTTGTTACTTTTAAATCTGATTAACCAATCAAAATGAAAACCAACCAAACGAATTGTAAAAATTGTGAACAACCTTATGATGAAGGTTTTCAGTTTTGTCCACATTGTGGTCAGAAAACTAACGACGAATTAACTATTGGTGTTCTATTCTATAATACCATCAGTAACTACTTTTCTTTTGATGCAAGATTCTTTAAAAGCTTCATTCCATTATTGTTTAAACCTGGTTATTTGGCCAAAGAATTTATTAAAGGAAAACGCTTATTATATCTGCATCCTGCGCAGATGTATTTGTTTATCTCGGTTGTATTCTTTTTTATATTTTCATTCAATGTAAGGGATCAAGTTGATATCTTAAACGATAATTTTCAAGAAATTTTTGATAAAGATGGTACAGTTGTTTTGGATTCTGTTCAAATTAGAAAAAGAGATTCCATAAAATATGTTAAGGATTCTATAGCTAGAAAAGAAATTGAAGGCGCACTTAGGAGTAATAAATTTATTACAGGAATGAGTGATAATGAAATTGATTCTATTATTAAATTAGATGACTTACCTAAAAAGAATGATATATCTTTTGGTTTTAATGAAGCAAAAATGGACTCTTTAATCAGTATAAATGCTTCTGATAAAGAGATTTACGAATCAATGGGCTTAGAAGAAGAAGATGGTTGGTTTATGCGAAAATTATATACTCAGATTCTCAAGTTTTATAAAGCGCGTGATGGAGGAAATGTTTTAAAAACATTTTATGATACGATACCAATAGCATTATTCTTCTTGCTCCCAATTTTTGCACTTATTATTAAGTTGTTATATTTTAGAAAAGGACGTTATGCACATCATTTAGTATTCAGTTTTTATTACTTCTCGTATTTATTTACGGTGTTCAGTATCATCTTTGGTGTAAATTTATTTTGGGATATTCCTGATTGGATCGATTGGCTTATAGCTTTATCTACTTTTGTTTATCTGCTAATAGCATTGAAAAAATTCTATGGACAAGGTTGGTTTTTAACTTTTTTTAAAGTTAGTGTTGCCACTTTTACTTTTATGATTATAGTAATACCAACTGCAGTTTTTATAATTGGGTTATTCGCTTTTATGTTCTATTAATTAATAGAACCAGCATGCCAAATTGGGACATTTAAAAATGCGCTTAAAATTTCGGCATCAACAATTATAGATTTTAAAGGAATATATTTTTTTGAAGTGTCTTTTTTAATTTTGTGAATGTCGGTTTTATAGGCTTTATAATAAACTCCTAATTGCTTATCAAATACACGAGGCATATAAAAAATATAAAACATTGAACCACCAGCAATAGAAAAAATTAAACCAAAGATTAATAAAAACCATTCTACTTCGGCAAAATTAAAACCGTTTTTAAATAATGGATTAATTCCTGAAAAGAAAACGCCTAAACCTACAGCTAAGAATATAAGCTAAAAAGACCAACACCAATTGAAGGTTTATAATATAGCTTAGAGCTAGACTCTTCAATTAGTACATTAGTTTTAAAACTAGCACCTCCACCTTTTACAGGAGAAGTGTTAACGTTTTTTTTAGTTCATTTAATTCAGAATTTACTTCTATTGGCTTCATTTATAATTTTTCTAGAAGATATTTTCCTGTAACTGATTTCTTGTCCTTCGCGATTTCTTCGGGTGTACCAGAAGCAACTAATTGTCCTCCATGTTTTCCACCTTCTGGACCTAAATCAATAATATAATCTGCACATTTAATTAAATCGATATTATGCTCAATGACTATAATTGAATGTCCTTTGCTAATTAATGCCTGAAATGATTTTAATAACTTTTTAATATCATGAAAGTGAAGTCCTGTTGTAGGTTCGTCGAAAATAAAAAGTGCATTATCACTTTTACTGCCTTTGCCTAAAAACGTAGCTAGTTTAATTCGTTGTGCTTCACCACCAGAAAGGGTAGAAGAGGATTGCCCTAAGGTAACATATCCCAATCCAACATCTTGAAGTGGTTGTAATTTTCCTTGAATTTTAGTTTCCTTATGAGTTGTAAAAAAATCAATGGCATCATCTATAGTAAGGTTTAAAATGTCATCTATAGATTTGCCTTCAAACTTAACTTCTAGTACTTCTTTTTTAAATCGTTTTCCGCCACAAGTGTCACAAGTTAAATGCACATCTGCCATAAACTGCATTTCAATAGTAACTTCGCCTTCGCCTTTGCAGGTTTCGCAACGTCCACCATCCACATTAAAACTAAAATGCTTGGCTGCGTAATTTCTAATTTTACTTAATTTCTGAGACGCAAATAAAGCACGTATATCATCATAAGCTTTAATATAAGTTACAGGATTAGAACGAGACGAACGACCAATTGGGTTTTGGTCAACAAATTCTACATGCTTAATATTACTATGATCTCCTTTTATTTCTGAAACCTGGCCAATTTTATCACTAAATCCAGTAAGTTTCTTTTGTATAGCAGGAAAAAGAATCTTCTTTACCAAGGTACTTTTTCCACTTCCGGAAACACCAGTAATAACCGTTAACATTTCAAGCGGAAAGGTAACATCTATATTTTGTAAGTTATTTTCTCTAGCACCAACAATCTCAACGCTATACTTTGAAGTTCTTCGTTTTTTAGGCACTTCAATTTCTAATTGACCATTTAGATATTTAGCCGTTAAGGTATCTGTAGCAAGAATGTCTTTAAAATTGCCAACAGCCATAACTTCACCGCCAAAAGTACCAGCCTCTGGACCAATATCTATAATAGAATCGGCTGCTTTCATTATATCTTCATCGTGCTCAACAACAATAACCGTGTTGCCTAAGTCTCGTAAATTTTTTAAAACTTCAATTAGACGTTCTGTGTCTTTAGGATGCAAGCCAATACTAGGTTCATCTAAAATATACATAGAACCAACAAGGCTACTGCCTAAAGATGTTGCTAAGTTAATACGTTGGCTTTCTCCACCAGATAAGGTATTAGATTTTCGGTTTAAGGTTAAATAACTTAAACCTACATTAGATAAAAATGCAAGACGCGTATTAATTTCAGTTAACAGACGTTTTGCGATTTTAGAATCACTTTCGTTTAACGTTAAATTATTAAAGAAAACAGTTAATTCATCTATTGGTAAATCTACTAAATCTGTAATGGTAGCTTCATTAATTTTTACATAACCAGCTTCTTCACGTAAGCGTTTACCTTTACAAACGTTACATTTTGTTTTACCACGATAACGTGATAACATTACACGATTCTGAATTTTATAGGCTTTAGATTCTAGCTCAGCAAAGAACGCATCTAAACCTTCGAAGTATTTATTGCCTTTCCAAATGAGCGCTTTGTTTTCATCACTTAATTGAAAGTAGGGTTTATGAATAGGGAAATCGAAATGATGAGAGTTGTTAACCAATTGGTCTTTATACCAACTCATGGTGTCACCTCTCCAAGGAAAAATTGCATTTTCGTAAACGGATAATGCTGTATTCGGAATTACTAAATTATCATCAATACCAATAACATCGCCATAACCTTCACATTTTGGGCATGCTCCATAAGGATTATTAAAACTGAATAAATGTGCATTAGGTTCTAGAAAAGACATGCCGTCTAATTCAAACTTATTATTAAATAGTGTTTGTTTTTTATCTGATAGTGATTCTATAATACAAGTGCCAACACCTTCATAAAAAGCCGTGCCAACAGCATCTGCTAAACGATTAAGGAAATCTTCATCATTTTTAAAAACAATTCTATCTACAACTAGAAATAAATCTTTATCAGATTTAATTTTCGATTTTAGAGCTTCATCAATTCTAACAACATCATCTTTTACTTTAATACGTGCGTAACCTTGTTGTTGAAGTGTTTGTAGTTTATTTTCAATAGTTCGTCCTTCTTCCAATATAATAGGAGCCAAGAGTAACAATTTAGAGCCTTCTTCAAATTCTGAAATAAAATTAATAACATCAGAAACGGTATGCTTTTTAACTTCTTTACCAGAAATAGGCGAATAGGTTCTACCAATTCTTGCAAATAATAATTTTAAATAATCGTAAATTTCTGTTGTTGTACCAACTGTAGAACGCGGATTTGTAGAGTTTACCTTTTGCTCAATAGCAATAGCAGGAGCAATACCTTTAATGTAATCTACTTTAGGTTTATTTAGTCGTCCTAAAAATTGGCGCGCATAACTACTTAAACTTTCTACATAACGTCTTTGACCTTCTGCATAGAGCGTATCAAAAGCTAAACTAGACTTTCCTGAGCCTGATAAACCTGTGATAACAACCAATTTATTTCTAGGGATAACAACATCAATATTTTTTAGGTTGTGCAATTTTGCTCCTTTTATAATGATGTTTTCCTTTGGGCTAACGTCTAAAACAGTAGTATTCATAGGTTCTCTTCGGTATCTAAGTTTGCAAAGATACTATAACTATTTCATCTATTAAAGGAACACTTTATCCGACAAAATGTTAAATTTTAAGGTTATTGTTTGTTTTTTCGGAATGATTGTTGTTATATTTGAAGCATATCCATTTAAAAACATCTGCGTATAGCATAATATTACTTTAAAAAAAACAGCTTTTAACCCCAAACTTAATAGGTCACTATTGAGCTTTAAAGTAATTATTATGAAAAAAGAACTTATCCAAGACGCAGAGTTGGTTAGCAACTACATTAACGGTAACGAGAATGCACTTTCAATATTAATAGAGAGGCATAAGCAGAAAATTTACAGTTTTATTTATTCTAAAGTCTATGATAGAGATGTCACTGAAGATGTATTTCAGGATACTTTTATCAAAGTTATTAGAACCTTAAAACGAGGCAAGTATAATGAAGAAGGTAAATTTTTACCTTGGGTTATGCGTATTGCTCATAATTTGGTAATTGACCATTTTAGAAAGAACAAACGTATGCCAAAATTTGATAATACAGGTGAGTTTAGTATTTTTTCAGTCTTAAGTGATTCTAGCTTAAATGCAGAGAAAACGATTATAAAGAATCAGGTAGAATCTGATGTACGACGTATTATTGAAGAACTACCAGAAGATCAAAAACAAGTATTGTTGATGCGTATGTATCAAGATATGAGTTTCAAGGAGATTTCGGAAAGAACAGGAGTAAGTATCAATACAGCACTAGGTAGAATGCGTTATGCGCTTATTAATATGCGTAAAGTAATTGAGCAAAATAACATTATTTTAACAAATTGATACAATAAAGTATGCTGAGATGCGTTTTTGCTATATATAAACTGATAAATTATAAAAATGGCAAAAATTTACTCTAATGCTTCCCCAAAAAATATTAACCTAAATCCAAAAGATGAAACGATAAGTTATCTTTTGAATTACTCTAAGGCTTTAAGTGTTATAAATTATAATAAATTGAAGTTTGAAGCACTTCTAAATTAAGTTGTTTAAAAAATCCTGATGTTTTTACATCAGGATTTTTTTTGAAACTATATAGATGGACTATTTATATATTCATTTTGTAGCAGGTTCAAATAATCTAATACTATTTTCCGATCAGGATGTTTTGATTTTAGACAATTATTATTGTCTTCATCATAAACTGTTAATGCTAAAAACCAATGTCCAACACGTTTAACGTAGCCTTGGTCAAAAATTGGATCTATTTTGTTTACTATAAGCGTTGCATCTACAGCAATACCTAAGAGATTTAGTTTTTTATCTGGTATTTCTGCTTCATGATATGTAATAAAATACGTTTTATTATCAATTACAACAGGTACATTAGAACCAACATCAATATCATTGAGTTGATATTTAATGTTTATATAATTATAAAATTGATTAGCATCTTTTGGGTCCTCAAAGATATAAGCTAACTCTCTTGGAAATTGACGTTTAAATTTTTTTGCAACTTCAATTTTATGTGTAAAATTTGATGGTGCTTTTCTTAAGGAAATACAAGATGTTACTGTAGTTGCTAATAATAAAATGAATAGTTTTTTCATTGGTTGGCGGTTTCTGCTATTATCACAACAATTGTACCATTCAAGCTTTAAAATAACTTATAACTTTATCGATATAAAAGGGTCATAAAGTCCCTGTTCTTAAAGATTTCGACAATGCTCAACTAGGTACTATTTATTTTTTCTTATTGTAATAATCATCTAAAACTGATTTTCTTCCGATTGTTTTGGTAATAATGTCTTTATCCATATCCCAACCACGCGCTGGAGAATATTGTCTTCCATACCAAATTATTTGAAGGTGTAAATCATTCCAAAGTTCCTCAGGAAATAAGCGTTTAGCGTCTTTTTCTGTTTGCACTACGTTTTTACCGTTGGTAAGATTCCAACGATACATTAAGCGATGAATATGTGTGTCTACAGGAAATGCCGGAATTCCGAAAGCTTGCGATAATACTACTGCAGCTGTTTTATGTCCTACAGCAGGCAGTGCTTCTAAATCTTCATATGTTTGTGGGACTTCACCATTATGCTTATCAATTAAAATATGTGATAAACCATGAATACCTTTGCTTTTCATTGGAGATAAACCAACGGGTTTTATAATTTCTCTAATTTCCTCAACACTGAGCTTTATCATATCGTAAGGATTGTCAGCACGCTCAAACAATAAAGGTGTTATTTTATTAACGCGAACATCTGTGCTTTGTGCAGACATTAAAACGGCAATTAATAAAGTATAAGGGTCTTTATGATCTAAGGGAATCGGAATTTCAGGATATAATTTATATAAAGTATTTATAACGAAATTAACTTTTTCTTGTTTTGTCATTTTGTATTTTTACGATTAGACATTATATACAAATTTACACAATATGACACACTTAAAAGTAGGAGACAAGGCACCAGATTTTTCGGCATTAGACGAACAAGGGCATAAAGTTGCATTATCAGATTATAAAGGAAAGAAATTGGTAATTTTCTTTTATCCAAAAGCGAGTACACCAGGTTGTACAGCTGAGGCTTGTAACTTAAATGATAACTACGAGCGTTTTAAAGCTTTAGGTTATGAAATTATTGGTGTGAGTGCTGATAGTGCTAAACGACAAACAAACTTTAAGACAAAATATGGTTTTCAGTATCCATTATTAGCTGATGAAGATAAAGCTGTAATTGAAGCTTTTGGAGTTTGGGGACCAAAGAAATTTATGGGGAAAGAATATGATGGGATCCATAGAACGACTTTTATAATTGATGAAGATGGCGTAATAACAGATGTGATTTCTAAAGTAAAGACTAAGGCTCATGCTGAACAAATATTAGGTGAGTAAAATAATCACTTATCTTTACCTAAATAAAAAAGCGACCATTTGGTCGCTTTTTTATTTTTATTAAATATGAATTTGATAATTAATTCTTATGCATTACTTCTTCAGATTCGCAACCAAATAAACTCTTTTCCTTAATTAGTTTAGCTACACCTTCTGGTAACATTTTTTCCCAGCCATTTTCATTCTTAGAAATCATTTTTAGTACTGTTCTTGAAAATACAGTTAAGTTAGATCTATCGTAATCTGCGATATCTACTACTTTTCCATTGTATTTAAAGAATTTATAAAGTTCTTTCATGCGTGGATGCACTTTTAGGTTTTCGCTAGTGGTTAAGCTACCATCTTCATTTTGCATTGGATATAAGTAAACACGTAAATCTTTATAAAATAATTTACCAAAGGCTTCTAAAATTCCACCACTTAAATGACGGTAATATTTTTCATCAAAAATATCAACAAGGTTATTTACACCCATTGCTAATCCCATTCTTGCTCTCGAGTATTGTGAAAAATATTCAACTAATTTATAATACTCTTGGAAGTTAGAAATCAATACCGTTTGGCCTAAAGAACATAATAGCTTTGCGCGATCCATAAAATCTTGCTCGTCAATTTCTCCTTCAGCTCTTAAGTTAGATAAAGTAATTTCGAAAATTACTTGCGTCTTTTCTTTTTCAACCTTGTTTTCTTTCACAAACATCTCTAGAGATTTCTCTAGCATATCCATGTTTACTTTAGTCACTGGTCTAAAACTACCTCTAAGTGTAAGTATATTCTTTTTGTAAAGTACACGAGCAGGTAATACATTATTACCATCTGGTGCAAACATTACGGCATCTGTCATTCCGTTTTTAACCAGTTGTAAACTCATTAAACGGTTATCTACATCTTTAAAAACAGGACCAGAGAAATTAATAGTATCAATTTCTAATTGGTCTTTATCTAAGTGATCGTATAAATAACGTAATAATTTACGTGGTTGATTGTATTTGTAAAAAGCACCATAGATTAAGTTAGTACCTAATTTACCTAAGGTTTCTTGTTGTAAACGTGCATCTGTTTCTTTAAAACGAACGTGTATAATAATATCGTTGTACTCTTGGTCTGGTGCTACTTGGTATTTAATTCCGACCCAACCATGACCTTTGTATTTTTTAGCAAAATCAATTGTTGCAACGGTATTTGCGTATGAGAAAAATATTTTATGAGGATTATTATCTCTTGTAATACGCTCTTCCATTAAGCGTACTTCGTGATTTAGCATTTTTCTAAGTCTAGCCTCAGTTACATAACGCTTATCATCTTCAATACCATAAATGGCATCACTAAAATCTTTATCGTAAGCAGACATGGCTTTAGCAATAGTTCCAGATGCACCTCCAGCTCTAAAGAACTGACGTACTGTTTCTTGTCCTGCTCCAATCTCGGAAAAGGTTCCGTAGATATCAGCATTTAAGTTAATACGTAAAGCTTTATCTTTTAGTGATGGTATATTTTCAATAATAGTATCACCTTTATACGTTATGTCCTTCATTAGATCTGGGTTTCAATCGTTTTCGCAAAGGTATCAATTTACTATCGCAAACAAAAAAATAAGTTTATTTTTGTCAAATCGCTTACTTAATTTGAATTATCGTAAAAGATTAGGATGATTTTTTTCAATTTTAATGAAATAGAAAAGAAAAAAGATTGTTTTATTGCAGTAATATTAATTGAAGATAAGAACGATTAAACTAAATCAAGTTGAAAATTACATTTTTAGGTACTGGTACATCTCAGGGAATTCCTATTATAGGAAGCGACCATCCTGTTTGCTTAAGTGAAAACCCTAAAGATAAACGGCTACGAGTTTCTATTTTAGTGGAGTGGGAGGATTATACGTTTGTAGTAGATTGTGGACCAGATTTTAGACAGCAAATGCTCAGAGCAGAGGTTACTAAATTAGATGGTATTATTTTTACTCATGAGCATGCTGATCATACTATGGGCTTAGATGATATTCGTCCTTTTTTCTTTAGACAAGGTGATATTGATTTGTTTGCACATCAGCGCGTGTTTAAATCCTTAGAAAAACGTTTTGATTATATTTTTACAACAGGAGAGAAATATCCTGGAGTTCCGAGTGTAACAAAAACAGAAGTGAAAAATGAACCTTTTTTTGCAGGAAACCTTAATGTAATTCCTATTGACGGACTACATTATAAGCTACAAGTCTTTGGTTACCGTTTTCATAATTTTGCTTACTTAACGGATATGAAAACCATTGCTGATTCTGAAATTGAAAAACTTCAAAATTTAGATGTTTTAGTAGTTAATGCTTTGCGAATTAAAGAGCATATTTCACATTTTAATTTAGAACAAGCCTTAGAACTTATTAGAAAACTAAAGCCTAAACGTGCTTATTTAACACATATTAGTCATCATTTAGGATTTCATGATGATGTACAACAAATATTACCAGAAAACGTTTTTTTAGCATACGATAACTTACAAATTACCATTTAGATATGAAGAGTAAAATTTTAATGTATTTATTCATTTTTACAGTTTTATTATTGATTTTTCAATATGTGAATTCTAAAAATATTCTTGATAAATATGAAGAAGATATTATTAAAGTAAAAACTAAGCTGAAAGAAAGCGAAAATAGGGTGAAGGCCTTAGAAGATGAGAATTTTGAATTGAGTTATTTCAACATCATTGGTAATGAGGATGCCTTAACTTATTTTGAAGCACAAGGTTATAATACAGACAAGCTGATACCTGCAATTGCAGCAGGTTTATTTGATATGAATGATTATGAAGGTGACGATCACCCTATTGTTCCTTATGTATCAACTACAGAGTCTAAAATATTGATTAATAAAATCCGTATTTTAAACCATAAATGGATTGTTGCAAACTTTACAGATGGGCAATTTTGGGGTGAAATTATTGTAAGTTACGAGATTGATGAGAATAATAATCTTAAATATAAATTGGAAGAATATTTAATGTATCCTACAATCAATTAAATGTGTTTCTCTAACCAAGCTTTTAAATCATAGAAATTTTGAGGAGCAACACCATGGCCAACAGGATATTCTGAATACATATGGTTAATACCCAATGCTTCTAAAAATATAGGCGCTTTTTGTGCCCAATCAACAGGTATTACTTGGTCTACAGAACCATGAGAGCAGAAGAAGTTAAGATGTGTAACATCTTCTTTATTTATTGATTCTGGTAAAATATCTTCATTAATATATCCACTTAAAGCTACAATGTTTTTTACTTTATTAGGATATGTTAAAGCCACAGCATAACTTAAAATAGTACCTTGGCTAAAGCCCAATAAGGTTACATTTTTATAATCTACAGCATACGTATTACAAGCATAATCAATAAATTCAGCAATTTTTTCTACTGATTCTTTGGCTTGTTCATTATCACTCCATTTACCTTTATCAGCATCAAAATTAATAGCATACCAAGCATTGCCGTAAGGTTGCATGGCATATGGAGCTCTTAAAGAGATAATCATTAATTCTTTTGGTAATTCTGAAGCAAAAGAAAATAAATCGTTTTCATCGCTTCCGTAACCATGACACATAATTAACAGAGGTGCATTTTCTTTAAGTGAAGAAGGCCTTGTGATATAGTGTAATTTCGACATAATTATTGTTCTCTAGATTTGAATGCTTTTTGAAAAAAATCTCCTAAAAGAGGAATTTTATTTAATTTTCCTGTTATGGCTCCAAAAAAACCATAAAAAAAGAGTACTGAAAAGAAAATCCAGAAAGAGTAGGTAATCATCCAACTATCAAAATAGCTAATAAAAAAACCTATAATTACATATAGAAATCCTAACCCTAAAGCTTGTCTAATATGAAACGCAGTAAATGGATTACGCTTGTCTTGGTTCATAAAGTAGGCAATTAAAGTGCCAAATAAGGTTAAGTAAGCTACTAAACCTAAAGTTTTTCCTTCGTATATAGTATTTTGGTCCATTATTTTAATACAATTTTATTGTTGGCAATAATGCCATAAGTTTCACCTTTCAATTTTGTGCCTAAAAACATACTGTTTTTAGAACGGGATGAAATATTTTGAAGACTAAATTCGTAATTAGTATCAGGATTAAATAATGCTAAATCTGCTAATTCTCCTTCTTTTATTGATGATTCAGAAATTCCGAATCTAGATTTTCCTTGAGTTAAAAGGCTTATTGTTTTCTTTGTGGTAAAGATAGTTTGCAAAGCACCAAAAGCAGATTCTAAACCAATAGTGCCATATTTAGCAAAATCGAATTCTATTTTTTTGTCTTCAATATCAATAGGATTATGGTCTGTAGTCACCATATCAATCGTTCCATCTTTTAAACCTTCAATTAAAGCATCACAATCTGTTTGTGTTCTTAATGGTGGAAGGACTTTATAATTGGTGTCAAAGCTATGTAAAACATCATCAGTAAAAACCAAATTATGAATAGCGACGCTACAAGTTATATTCAGTTTCTTCGCTTTAGCAGCTCTGATTAATTCTACCGATTTAGCAGTTGAAATTGTCGGAATATGAAGTTTGCCTTCCGTATATTCTAATAAGAATAAATCTCTGGTCACTTGTAATTCTTCCGCTAAAGCCGGATTTCCTTTTAATCCTAATTTTGTACTATTAATATGTTCATTAACAACACCAAGACCAGAAATTTTAGATTCCTGAGGAAAAGAACAAACCAAACCATCAAAATTACTTGCGTATTGCAGTGCAATCTTCATTAAATTAGGATTGCAAATTGGTTTTTGATAATCGTAAAAAGCAACGGCTCCAGCATTAGTCATATCAAACAATTCAGCTAAATCTTCGCTTTTACTTCCTTGTGTTAATGCACCAATAGGATAGAGGCTCACTGCACTGCCACTGGCTTTAGATTTTACAAAGGTAATATCTGCATAAGAATCTATTACAGGATTAGAATTGGCATTAAGTACTACAGAAGTAAAACCAGAATTTGCTGCTGTTTTTAATCCGTTACTAATAATTTCGCGTTCTTCATAACCAGGTTCACCAAAAGACACACTACTATCAAACCAACCTTGAGAAACATGTAAATTGTCTCGTGTAATTTCTTTGTAATTATTAGAATTGGTAATCTGTTTTGAAATCTTGGAAATACGACCTTTTTCAATTAAAATATCAACCGTTTCATTGTGAAAATCACTTTTAGAATCAACGATGGTTGCAGATTTTATGAGTGCGTTCATTTAAGATATTTTAGAAGTAACATTTCTACTATTAAAAATGCTAGTGCAAAAATAATAAACCATTTCCATAGCGCATTAACATTTGTGTTACTTTTTATGTTATTGATGGTTGTTTCTAAACTAGACTCTACATCTGTGTTAGCTAAAGTCTTTAAATCGTAATAACTAAGATTGCTTTCTGTTCTATTGTAATTAAAACTTAATCTTTCTAATACGTTTTCTTTATTTTTTACTTTCAATATTCCTGCCGTATTTGGGAAATCTTCGGTTTCTAAAACTACAGATTTGCTATAGGTTTTTTGCAATGGAATTACAGAAGTGTCATCAGAATCTAAAGTTAAAATATCATCCTGTCCAATAGAGGTTTGAATTGCAATAGAATTCGGTTGACCAATAGTGTAATATAATTTGGATAATTTTAAACTCTGTAATCCTAGATTATACAACACAGGAATTATTAATTGTGAGTTTTTAAAGTTTGAATTATCTGAGTTTAATGCCGAAGAAAAAGCGTAAGTATTAGAATTGCCTACCAAGAAAGGCGAGCCATCGTCATAAGACAAAACAGTGTTTGAATTTGAAGAAAAACGATACGATTTATCAACCTTAGGATATTGAAAATTAGTGACTTTAGAATAAAATGCATTCGCTAAAAGTGGATGATTGTAGTTAATACTTGTAATGCGTTTTTCGTTTGTGTTTTGTTTAGTGAAAACACTAATGTTTAAGTTCTTAAGTGTTTGATTATAAGAATTTAAGTCAATTTTATCTGAAGGAATGATTAGTAGCTTCCCACCATCATTTATAAAAGCAATTAAAGCTGTTTTTAATGCATTAGAAATGTTATCCAATTCATTAAGTACAATAAGATTTTGTTGAGGAATTAAATTAAAATTAAGTGCATTTAGTTTGAAGCTTTTAAAGTCGAATTCATCTTCTGTATAAATTCTGTTTAAGAAGGAATCGTCAGCAGTTTCATTAATAGCTAAAACTTTAATTTTTGGTTTATTATTAATATTAAAATAGAACGCATTATCATACTGTAAACCTGCGTCATCAATCATTAATTTTCCATTAATCACTTTATTGTTAGGAATGGTAAATGTCGCTTCCGCTTCTTTGTCAATATCAACAGCACTTTTAGTGAGCAATACATCAGCATTAAATAATGAAATGGTGACGTTATCTATAGGTTTGGCTTCGTTAGATACTATTACATTTAAATCTAAAGTTTCAGAGGTTGAATTAGAAACATAAATACTATCGATACTAATATTAGAAACCAAAGTAGATTTTGGTTGTACCAATTTAAGCTGAACAGTAGAATCCGCTTCAAAATTTAATAGGTTTCCTTTTTGTTGAAAATCAGAAACCAAAACTAAATTACGTGTGGCTGCACCTTGATTAGAAAATAATTGTTTCCCTTTGAGATATGCAGCATCATAATTAAGCTGTGTTGGCGAATGTGTTAATTGTATTAAATCATTCTTTAAAGCTTTAACCGTTGTATTTCTAAAAGTTTTATCATTAGTGAAAAGACTGATAGTTTCATCTTCAGGCAACGTGTTTATAATATCTTGAATGGCTTCATTTAACAACGTTCCGTTACTCCCTTTAGCTTCCATACTAAAGGAATTATCTAAATAAATAACGGTTTCTTGCGCTTCGTTAAAATCTTCTGTGTTTGGTATGAAAGGTTGCGCAAAAGCAATAATAGCAGATGCTAAAAGTAGCATTCTGGTTAATAAAGTAATCCATTTTTTTAATTGCGAACTTTTACGTGTTTGTAGTTTAACGGACTTTAAAAACTTAACATTAGTAAACTGAACTTTCTGAAAACGACGCAGCTGAAATAAATGTATAAGAATAGGAATGACCAGCAAAAATAGAGCGTAAAGTAATTCGGGATTTTTAAACTGCATTCGTTGTAATTATAGTTGCTAATTTAAAGACCTAGCAGGTTTCAAAAACCTAGCAGGTCTGGATTGTTCAAATATAAATAATCATTAGAGATAACCTCGTTCAGCTTCTGAGAAATTTAACAGAAAAAGAAATAATCTAACATAGACTTCATGTTTTGAATTTCAAAATAGCTTGTAATCTCTTCTTGGGCTTTAGTATTAGCAACTGTTACTATGCTTTGCGGATTTTTAAGTTCAGCTAAATAATTAAAATTAAATAGTTCTTGGTCGTAAATGTGCTTTCCTATTTTCTTTGGGTTATCGCAAATCCAGTAAAACGGAATATTTTTCTTAATCAGTATTTTAGCTAAGGTTTTACCTTTATGTCCTGCGCCCCAAATTGCTAATGGTCGCGATGCATCATAATTCAATTCTATAAAGTATTTTGCTTTAAGGTCTAAAAATGAATTTTCAGCATAATGCTCGTGTGTTCTAGAGGTTCTGGTACTATAATCTCGCCAATGAAGTAATACTTTATCACATGGAATACAAGTGAAATTAGCTTTGTAAAACCGGAATGCTAATTCGTAATCTTCAGGATAGATTTTAGAATTAAAACCGTTGCAAGCTTCAAAATCACTGCGATGAAGCATCCAACAAGGAGACGGAATCACACATTCTTTATAGATTTCCGAATAATTTCGGCCTTGAATAGTTAAAGAATTTAACCAACTTTCATAACGTGCAAAGCCATCACTAAGTCCATCCGCTCTAAAATATTTTACTTGTCCTACGGCTAAATGTTTTTTGCCATATTTTTCAAGACTTTTAACCATGGTTTCAAGACGGATAGGTGTCATTAAATCATCACTATCCATTCGTGTTATATAACTTCCGGAAGAATGTTTATAAGCTGTTTTTAAGGCTTCTATAATGCCTGACTGCTTATTCTTGTAAACTTTAATTCTAGTATCTGTTTTAGAATAGTTTTCAACAATAGTGTAAGAATTGTCATCGGAATTATCATCAATAAAAATAGCTTCCCAATTATAATAAGTTTGGTCTAAAATAGAATTAATACACTCAGCAATAAATGCTTCGGTATTTTTAAAAGGCACTAAAATGCTAACTAAATGTTGCGACATAATGCGAATTTAACAAAACCTTTAGGTTTTTAATAGTAACACATTGTAGATTTGTGCGTCTTATAAAAAAATTAAAAATTTAAACATGAAGAATTATTTAGCCATGCTTGGCTTAGGTGTCGTTTTAGTAGGTTGTGGATCTGCAAAACAAACAGTAGATGATTTAGCAGTAAGCCATCCTATTGTTACAGCTTTAGATCTAACAGCTGTTAATAATGATAGAGTGCCAGTAACTATTAATCCTGGTCGCTTTACAGCAGAAACAGTAACATATAGATTGCCAAGAGTAGTACAAGGTACTTATTCCGTTAGTGATTTCGGAAAGTATGTTGACGATTTTAAAGCTTTAGATTACGACGGAAATGAATTAGCTGTTACTAAAGTTGACGATAATACATGGACCATTACAGGAGCAACTAAATTAGATAAGTTACAGTATTATGTAAATGATACGTTTGATATTGAAACCAATGGTGGTATAGGAGGTGAGCAGCCATTTTCTCCTGCCGGAACAAATATAGAAGAAGATAATTATGTATTAAATCTTCACGGTTTTATTGGTTATTTCGATTCTTTAAAAAACAACCAATACGCATTAGATGTAATTGCACCAGCAAATTTTGTTAGAACTTCTGCTTTAGAAGATAAAGGCGTTAAGTCTAGTGAAAATGGTACGGTAATTACAAGTAGTTATTTTGCAGAACGTTATTTTGACATTACAGATAACCCAATGATGTATGGGAAATTAGATGTTGAAGAATTTATGGTTGGTGATATTAAAATTGTTTTAAGTCTTTATTCTCCAACAGGAAAACATACAGCAGCAAGTTTAAAAGAAACGGTTTATAAAATGATGGAAGCTCAAAAGAGCTATTTAGGTGATGTAAATAGCACACCTCGTTATGATATTTATGTGTATTTATCTAAAGGTGATGAAACGTCTCCAAAAGGTTTTGGTGCTTTAGAACATCACACATCTACAGTTGTAGTTTTTAATGAAAACAGTCCTTTAGAAGCTTTAAAAGCATCTATGATTGATGTGGTTGCGCATGAATTTTTCCATATTGTATCACCATTATCTGTTCATTCTGAAGATGTCCATTATTTTGATTACAATAAACCAACATTTTCTAAGCATTTATGGATGTATGAAGGTGTAACAGAGTATTTTGCACAACACTTTCAGGTTTATGAAGGTTTAGTTGATGAAGCTACTTTTTATAAAACAATGAAATCTAAAATAGATATTTCTACTCAACGTTTAGATGACGCTATGAGTTTCACTATTATGAGTGAGAATGTATTAGATGAGCCATATGCATCACAATATTACAACGTGTACATGAAAGGTGCATTAATGGGAATGTGTATTGATATTTTAATGCGAAAAGAAAGTGATGGTAACAGAAGTATGCTAAGCTTAATGAAAGAATTATCTGCTAAATACGGTAAGGAAAAGCCATTTGTGGATGATAACTTGATTGCAGAAATTACAGCAATGACATACCCAAGTGTTGGTGGATTCTTAAAAACACATGTAGAAGGTGATGTGCCAATTAACTATGACGAGTTTTTTGTTATGGTAGGTTTAAAAAAGGGAGAATCTCAAGTTGAAACTAACTATATTTTTGCAGGTGGACAAAATGTTATTTTTGATGGCGACCAAGAAAAAGGTGTGATTTTCTTTTCACCAATGGTAGAAAAGAATTCTTTTTGGAAATCTCAAGGTGTTAAAGCTGGTGATGTTATTAAGAAAGTAAACGGAACCGATTTAACTTTAGCGAATGCACAAGGTGTTATTGGTGGAATGTTTGGATGGCAAGAAGGACAAGAAATCACTATGGATTTAGAACGTGATGGAAAACCTATGCTAATTAAAGCTACATTAACAAAAGCTTACGCAACTGATGAATCAATCGTTGAAGATGAGAATGCTAGTGATGCTCAGAAAGCATTAAGAGCTGCTTGGTTAAAAGGATAATTTATTTGTCATTTCGAGCGAAAGCGAGAAATCTCATATGATATAAAAAAGGCTTCCGTTTTGTAAGCCTTTTTTTTACTTTTTTTAATAAATAATTATTTGACTATAGAATAATCAGATACCTCTTTGTATCTCAGTCGGAATGGTATACTGACTTCAAATAAAAATATTTAAAACCCTTCAAAAACACCTAATCCAAAGAGTGCAAAATCATATTTTACAGGATCATTAGCATCTAACTGACGCAATGCTTTGTCTAATTCAGCAAGTGCCTTACCATCATTTTGTTTTCTTTTAAGCACACCTAATTTTCTAGCAACATTACCAGAATGCACATCTAAAGGACAACTTAATTGCGATGGTGAAAGGGAATTCCAAATACCAAAATCAACACCATGGTTGTCGTTTCTTACCATCCAACGTAAAAACATGTTAATGCGTTTGGCTGCTGAGTTTTTAAGAGGGTCACTCACGTGTTTTTTGGTGCGCTCTAAATGCTCAATTTCAAAGAATACTTTTTTAAATTGATGGATACTGTGTTGAAGGGAATCTTTCTCTGCATAATTTGCAAATACTGCTTCTAAGCCTTTATGATTTTTATAAATGTGTTTTAGGCTTTTAACAAACTGCGTAAAATCCAAACTGTTGAAGGTACGATGTACAAAAAAATTCAATTTTTCTAAATCAGATTCTTGATGTTGCATAATAAACTCAAAAGGCGATTGGTCTAATAACTCCATCATTTTGTGAGCATTTTTTATAATACTCTTTCTGTTTCCCCAAGCAATGGTTGCAGTTAAAAATGCAGCTATTTCAATATCTTCTTTTTTAGAGAATTGATGCGGAATTTGAATTGGATCACTTTCTATAAACTTTGGGTTGTTATAAAGCACCACTTTTTCGTCTAGGAAGTCTTTTAATTCTGATTTTTTGAGTTTTGACATAAGCGATGTAAAAATATTAAAACATTTTCTTTATTTTAGAATTTCAAATTCGAATTAAAAACAGATTTTAATTTATTATTCTATTAGGTTTACTTTGAGAATTAATTAGAGTTAATTAATATATTTTCTTAATGAACTTAAATAGTACAGAAACGATAGAATTTAAATTTATTGGTTTGGGTAATTACGATAGTTTTTATTGACATTTATAATCAACGAAAAAATAGAGTAACAATAATTGAGTAATAAAGAAATTAAGTCTGAAATCATAACAAGATTAAGTCAAGGTGATTTAAAATCAGCACTATTTGACCAATATAAAGATGATGTAAACGAAGATGTAATTAGGACTATTTTAGCATCAAGACCATCATACTTACTTTGGCAAAAGTTTAAACGAAAACATTTATTGCTATCATTAATTTGGGGATTTTTTATTTTTTTTGAGTTATTTAGAATTTTAGAATTAGTCATAGAATTTAATATTAAAATCGTTATTTCAATAATTCTATCAACATACATTACAATTAATATTTGGAAATTTGATGGTCGATTTTTCCTTATTGGTATAATTTGGTTTTCCCTTACTATAGTAGGTTCATTTATTGAAATGAATAGTCTTTATTATTATAACGTTGATTACAAGTATATCATGATTTTTGTAAGTATGTATAGTATAGTTCTTTCTGTTGGTATTTATTTGATGTATCACCTTAGAGAAACCGTTTTTAGTTATATGGAATGGTTTAGGCCTTTTTTGGGTAATGAAGAAAAAAGAAAGTTTGAATAGTTAATCAATCGAAATTAAAATCATTTATCCATGAAAATAATCATCATCATACTACTTGTCTTCATTGTTAGCTGTAAAAATGAAACTAGAACAAAGGTTTCACCTGAAATAGAAATTGAAATAGAAAAAGTTTCAGAAATTAACACTGAAAATCAAATAGACCAAAGTGTTTATGACATTTGGAATCGCTATACTAAGTCTAACCCTAAATTTATAAATGACGAATTACCAGATTCTTGGTTTTTTCATAATAATGAAGCAGATGCTAATCGTTTAGCAGACTTGGTTGTAACTGGTAAAAAGAAAGCTAGTTCTGGTTTATATTATAAGTATAAAGAAGCAAAAGCAGATTTACAAGAAGCAGGAACCAAACATATCATCACAAATTTTTCAGGAAAAGCACAAGCTATAATTGAAATCGTAAAAGTGGATACCATACCATTTAATGAAATTACAAAGAGATATGCTGAATTAGATATGGGAACTCACAAAGAACCTCTAAAGCAATGGAAAAAAGTACATTGGGATTTTTTTTCTAATGTATTTGAAGATAGTGAAGAAGAACCTACTGAAGATATGTTAGTAGTTTGCGAATGGTTTGAAACCATCTGGAATCGCCAACAATAAGAATCAGTAGCTTAAAACTAAGGATTATAAACCTGATTTTCTTGTTCTGCTACACGTATAAATGTAGTGCGTTTTGTTAATTCCTTTAAACGTTCTGCACCAACATAAGTACAAGTACTACGTAAACCGCCTAAAATATCTTGCAATGTATTTTTTACGTCACCTTTATACGGAACATCAACAGTTTTACCTTCGCTAGCTCTATACTCGGCAACTCCTCCAACGTATTTATCCATAGCGGTAGAAGAGCTCATGCCATAAAATTGTTTGTATTGTTCTCCATTACGCGTTATTAATTCTCCGCCACTTTCAGTATGACCAGAAAACATACCACCAAGCATTACAAAATCTGCACCTGCACCAAAAGCTTTAGCAACATCACCAGGAGTAGCACAACCACCATCGCTTATAATTTGTCCTCCTAAGCCGTGCGCAGCATCAGCACATTCAATAATAGCAGATAATTGCGGATAGCCAACGCCTGTTTTAATGCGAGTTGTGCATACACTTCCTGGTCCAATTCCCACTTTAACAATATCTGCGCCAGAGAGTAAAAGTTGCTCTACCATTTCGCCAGTAACAACATTACCTGCAATTATAACTTTATTGGGATATTGATTTCGTGTTTGTTGTACAAAGTTTACAAAATGCTCTGAGTAGCCATTTGCAACATCAATACAAATAAATTTTAAGTGCGGATTACTTTTAAAAACAGCTTTTAGTTTGTTTGAGTCTTCTTGTCCTGTTCCTGTACTAATGGCAATATAATCTTCAATATGCTTAGGTGATTTTGATAAAAAAGTATTCCATTCTTCAATAGAGTAGTGCTTATGAATAGCTGTAAATAGCTTTTGTTTAGATAACTCTAAAGCCATTTCAAAAGTACCAACCGTATCCATGTTGGCAGCCATTATTGGCACACCTTTCCAAGTAGTTGTACTATTTAAAAAGCTAAAGTCGCGTTCTAAAGTTACCTGCGATCTACTTTTTAGTGTAGAGCGTTTAGGGCGAATCATTACATCTTTAAAGCCTAATTTAATATCGTGTTCTATACGCATTTTAGAAGAGTATTTGGTTACTACCAAAAGTACAATTCTTTAAAAACCGCAAGGCCATAAATAATTATTTGGAGAAATGTTTTATTAACAATTGTTTATAGTGCTATTCAATTTATAGTAAAACAATTTTTTTCTATTGTATATATAGGAAATTTCTTAAGTTAGTTACCTCATAATAATTCTAACCAAATTTTTGCCTATGTCTGCAATTTCTGTAAGCGTAACGGATAAGTTTAAAAAGCAAAGTAAAAAAGCTGTGAATGCTATAGCTCTATTTATGTTTGCTTATGTCACTATTTTATTACTTGCAATCGCCTTAACGATTGGTTGTGTTTTTGCAGGATTAGGACTTATAGTTTCATTTCCACATTTTATTACATTGGCAGTTGGTGTAGGTTTAGCGAGTTTAGGTGTTTTTGTATTGATATTTTTGGTTAAATTCTTATTCAAGAAAAACAAGATAGATTATTCTCATTTAAAGGAGATTAAAGCAATTGATCATCCAGAATTATTTAAAATGATAGACGAATTAGTAATGGACATTGGCACTATGTATCCTAAAAAAGTTTATGTTTCTCCTGATGTAAATGCCTCTGTTTTTTATGATTCTAGTTTTTTGAGTATGTTTATGCCAATTGAGAAAAATTTGCAAATTGGTATTGGTTTAGTCAATTGTATTCATGTCGATGAATTAAAGTCCATTTTGGCTCATGAGTTTGGTCATTTTAGTCAAAAATCTATGAAAGTAGGGAGTTATGTTTATCATGTTAATCAAATTATTCATAATATGCTATTTGATAATGAGTCTTATGATAAAATGGTGGCAAAGTGGGCAGAATCTAGTGGCTATCTTGCTCTATTTTTAATAGTTGCCGTGAAAATAGTTGCAGGTATACAATGGTTATTGGTTAAACTATATGCAATTGTAAATAAAGCTTATTTAGGTTTATCTCGCGAAATGGAATTTCACGCAGATGAAATAGCCGTAAAAGTATCAGGTTACGAGCCGTTAAAATCTTCATTATTAAGAATGAATTTGGCAGATTATGCTTTTAATTCTGTTGTAGGTTTTTATGAAAAAAAAATAGATACTAACATAAAAAGTTCAAATGTCTTTAAAGAACAGTTTTATGCAATGTCATTTTATTCAGAAATAGATAATTTAGAATTGAATCATAAATTACCAATGGTTACTTTATATGAACAAACCAAGTTTAATAAATCTAAATTGGTGATAAAAAATCAGTGGGCTTCTCATCCTAGTGTTGAAGATAGAATAAAAGAAATGGAAGTGAAAGGGGAGAAGATAGTAAGTGCTGATAAAAGGTTAGCTAAATGCTTGTTTAATGATTTTGAACTTTTAGAAAAAGACTTGACGTCTTTTATGTTTTCTAGTGTTATTTATAAAGAAACTCCTGAAGTTTTGGGATTTGATAAATTTAAAACTCAATTTAATGAGGCTTTTGCGGAAAACACTTTTTCTAAAATTTTTAATGGCTATTATGATAATTATAATACACAAGAGTTCAACTTAGAAAACGAGATATTAATAACAAATACTGATGTATTTAATAATCTATTTTCTGATGAAATTGTGGATAAGTGCTATGAGGCATTTGCCATAGAAGCAGATATAGAAGCTTTAAAGATAGTCTCGGAAAAGCAATCTGAAATAAAAACGTTCGATTATGACGGTAATCGTTACGTAAAAAACGAAGCGCTTAAACTTGTAGAAAGTATAAAGAATGAGCAGGCTAACTTAAAGGACGAATTGAAATCTAACGATATTAAAATATTCAATTATTTCTTGCAAATAGAAAAAGACCTTGATAAGCAGACTCAACTAAAAGAACTTTATAATGATTGTTTTGAGTTTACAGATGAGTATGATGAAAAGTTAGCTTTAATAAATGACTTGTTTAATAAACTAGAATTTGTGAGCCAAACTACAGAATATAAGCAAATAGAAGTTAATTTTTTAGAATGCGATAAATTTGAGAAAAAACTTAAACTCCATATTGATGCATTATTATCTAATTCAATTTATGAAGTAGAGTTGACAGAAGATATAAAAAGCAATTTTGAAAAGTATACGTCAACAAAATTGCTTTATTTTAGTAATGAGAAGTATATTGACGATAACCTGCAAGTACTTTTTAAAGCTATAAATGACTATGGGTTATTACTTAATTATGGCTATTTTAAATATAAAAAACAACTCCTAAACTATAAGGAGTCATTAATGATAATGAGTTAAATTTTTAATTACTTCACAGCAATCATACTAATTTCGACATTTACAAACTTTGGTAAGTTTGCAACTTCAACAGTTTCTCTTGCTGGTGCAGTAGCTTCATCAAAATAACTACCATAAACTTCGTTTATTTGTTTAAATGTATTCATATCGCTAATGAAAATTGACGATTTTATTACATTTTCAAAAGTCATATCTGCAGCTGCTAAAACGGCTTTCATGTTTTTCATTACTTGTCTAGTTTCTGTTTTAATGTCATCATTAACCAATTCCATAGTTTCAGGATGTAATGCTATTTGACCTGAAGTATACAGAGTGTTTCCTGTTAAAACGGCTTGGTTATATGGTCCTATTGGAGCTGGTGCTTTAGAAGTATTTATAATTTTTTTCATCTTAAATTGCTTTTGCTTATTTTAAATTTGAATCCGTATTAAATTCCCTAAAAAAGGAATCCATTATTAATTCAAATTTAATATAAATTTTAATAAAAGTAAATTGGGAATTTCTTTTTTAATTTCCGACTGTTTTGTCAGATTGACGGCGCTTATCGTATTTTAAATCTTTAAGCAAACTAGATTTAATACCAATAAAGAAGTTCCAAGAGCTACGATCACTAAAGGGAATCCAACTAAAATTCATTCGCCAACTTAATAAATCACGTTCAAATCGCAATTGCGTGTAAGTGAACCCTTGATTTAAAAAATCATACCCAGAAGATGCGCCAACTGTCCAGCGTGGCGATAAATCTATATCGCCGGAAAACATTAAGGAGTGCGATGAAATGGCATTCTCTCGTTTTGTATTTCCATAATTTGCAGAATATGCTAATCTCATACTCCAAGGCATTTTATAGTTATAGAAGTCATTTTTCTCTTCTTTATCTTCTTTATTCTTGTCATCATCAGATAGTCGTTTGTCTGCATAATCTTCAGACTTACCAAATAAGTCATCAGTTCGTCCTCCAGAACGTGCAGACTCTCTAGAAGATGAACTCTCTTGCGCAGATTCGTCACCAGAAAAACTTTCATTAGATAACGTATAACTCATAGTTAAGTTTGCTGATGTTAAACGGAATAAGCTACCACCATTATTAATGTTAAATGTGTTGATTACATTATTATTACTATCTAAAGCGTATGGGTTTAACGTCATCCCAAAATTAATACTCATCTTATTGTCTAAGATTTGAGTTCCTCCACTAACTCTCACAGGACTTATATTAAGTGAGTCAGCAGCCAAATCATAAGACGTAGAGAAGTTAAGATTATTTAATATAAATCTTTTTTCAGGTTCAGTTTTTGTAGAATCTTTAGATTTTATTTTAGCTTCAAGATTATTTCCTAATGATAACCCTATACTACTAGAATATCTATTTCCTGGACTACCATATAATGAGTTTTCAAAACGTGTATACTCAACTTCAGAGGTGGTACCATCTGCATCAATAACATCGTAAGTTTCATAATAATTGTCAAAAGCAGGTGTTATAGAGTAACTTAAAGATGGTCTCATGACGTGCCTAATAGCTTGTATTTTTGGGTCTTTACCTTCTTTTTCAAAATTATACATACCATAAATGGTAGTACCAACACTTGCACCAAAGTTATACGTTAAGAAACGGTCAAATCCATTTTGGTCAATTGATACAACCTCTTCATCGGTTTGGTTATAATATTTACTAACGGTTTTAAACGTCCAGTTTTCTTCTAAATTAGCATTTGCACTCACACTAAAATAATCAAAGACTTTAAAGTTTGTAGTTAATGGTATTGTGTGTTTCATGCCTATTTCAGCATCGTCAAACATTTCGCTTGTTCCGAAGATAGAATCGTTGGTATCAAATGAATATTCTCCTCTTGTCGTAACTTGAAAATTAATATTCTGAATGATACCTTTCTTTGATCCGGTTTTAGGAGCAAAAGGGTAAACTCTTCCCATAGAGGCTTGCAATGTAGGTAGCGTTAAATCTATATCACCTGTATTTGTGTTTTGGCTATGTGTTGCTGTTAAGCTAAGATTAACCTGAGGTTCTCCAACAAAAGTTTTTGAATAAGAAACAGATGAGGCTAACGTATTATTTAAAAAACTAGATTGATTCAGTTGGTTTACAGATTCTTGAAAATAAGAACTACTACCTAAGTTTACAGATGCAGAAAAACGTGCATTAGGATTTGCCTTAGAATCTTGGCTGTGCGACCATCTTATATTGTAAATAGTACTTTGGCTAAAGTCCGAAAAACCACGTTCACTATTCAGTAGGTTTTCATATCGAAAACTAACATTTCCTCTGTATTTATAGCGAAGCGCATAATTGTTTTCAATTCGTAAACCATAACTACCATTAGTATAATAATCACCTAAAACGGCTAAATCTAAATAGTCACTAATTGCAAAATAATAACCACCATTTTGCAGAAAATAGCCTCTGTCGTTACCAGAATCCTCACCAAAGGATGGGAATATGATTCCTGAAGTCTGTTTCTGTGTCATAGGGAAAAATGCAAATGGCAATGCAATAGGTGTTGGTACACCATAGATTTCCATATAAGTTGGTCCTACAATAACTTTTTTGTTTGGCACCAACTTCATTTTAGAAGTTATAAATTGATATTCTGGATCTTCTTCATCTTCAGCCGTTGTAAATCGGCCGTTTTTCATAAAATATACAGAGTCATTTTCCTTTTTTGTAATAGGAGAATATACTTTAAAACCTTGTTGTTCTGTTCTAGAGTTAAAGACTAAAGCTTTTTTAGTTTCGGTATTAAATACAATAGAATCTGGTTCTATTACATTTTCACCTTGTGTAAAAACAGGTCGTTGAGAGTAACCCGTAGAATCTTTTATTCTACCAGCATAGACTAAATTTTTACTGTAATCAATTTCAATTACACCAGCCTGAATCTGCATATCTTGATAGATAACTTCAGCTTCATTATACATGTAGATTTTCTGTTTCCTTTGGTTCATAGAAACATAATCCGCAGCTTTATATTTAACAATACCTTCTAAAAGCTCCTTTTTCTTTACAGAGTCTTTTTTAGTAGAATCAATCTCAGTAGTCTTAATAGGTGGTTTTATTATAGAATCTATCGCAATTGAAGCTGTGTCTTTTTCTTTCTCAGCTGGAATTGAAACTTTAGGTTTGGGTAATTCTTGAGCGAAGCTCAAAGTGTTTATAAACACTGTAAAACTCAAGAAAAAAAGTATGTTTATTCTATTTGTACGCAATGCTTTTAAATGTATTTTTGTAAAAGTATGGCTCGGTTTTTGAAACGCCAAAAGTACAGTTATTTTTTGTGATTAATTTATTAAAATCGTAAAGTTAAAAAATAGACTGTAACAATTTAAAACATGTAATAAACCGAGACAATAAATCGTTAATAAAATATGCAAACGACGCAAAAACCTTTAATTGTATTCTTATTCCTTTTATTTATAAGTTCTTTAACATCTTATTCCAATTTGCATGCGCAAGATGATAAGTTTGTGGTAGTCTTAGATGCTGGTCATGGTGGGAAAGATCCAGGACGTCCTACTAAAAATGGGTATAAGGAAAAAGATATTGCTTTAAAAGTTGTTTTAGAATTAGGGAAACAATTAGAAAAGAATCCAGATGTAAAAGTCATATATACCAGAAAAACTGATGTGTTTTTAGAATTACATGAGCGTTCTGCTATTGCAAATAAGGCAGATGCAGATTTATTTGTGTCTGTGCATTGTAACGCACATCACACTCAAGCATACGGAACAGAAACTTATGTGTTAGGAGCTAAAAATGATGAGAGAAATATGTCTGTGGCCAAAGCAGAGAATGAAGTTATTTTTCTTGAGGATGATTATCATGAGCATTACGAAGGTTATGACCCAAGTTCACCAGAATCAACAATAGCTTTAGGGATTGAACAAGAAATTTATGTAGAACAAAGTATCATTTTAGCGCGAAAGGTTGAAGATAATTTTTCAGGAAATCTTAAAAGAAAGAGTAGAGGAATCAAGCAATTAAGTTTGTGGGTTTTGCATAACACATATATGCCAAGTGTTTTAATTGAAACTGGTTTTATTACTAATAAAACAGAAGGTGCGTATTTAAATTCAAAAAATGGGCAAACTAAAATTGCATCAGCTATAAAAGATGCAATTATTGATTATAAGGAAGAATTAGATCAAAATGTTGGGAATCATATCTATCATACAGATACAGTAGAAAGTGAAAAAATAACAGAAACTAAAGAAACTCCTCCCAAAATTATTGAAGGTATTACTTTTAAAATACAGATTGCTGCGAGTTCTAGAGAGTTAGAAGCTAAATCATTCAACTTTAAAGGGCTTAGTGATATTTCAAGAGAGAAATCTGGTAATATATTTAAGTATTATAGTGGCAATACATCAGACTATAATAAGATTCAAAAGCAATTAGAAGAAGCTCGTAATGATTATTCAGGAGCATTTATTGTAGCATTCAAAGGAGGTAAAAGAATTAGCATGACAGAAGCATTGAAATCTGCTAAGGATTAAGAATATTATTAATATATTTATTCCTAATTTTGTTTTAAATCAAAGAATAGCCCATTGAAAATCTCAAGAGAAGTTAAAACAGCCGTACTAGTAATTGCTGGTATTGCTTTTTGTATTTATTTGTTCACTTATCTTAAAGGTGAAGATTTATTTACAAGTACAAATACCTACTACACAGAATTTGATTATAATGCTCTATCCATGGCATCTCCAGTCACTGTAAAAGGAAATAAAATAGGAAAGATTGAAGAAATCAAATACGATTTTGAAACTGGTAAAACAAAAGTGTCTTTTAATGTAACTCCAGATTTAAAATTTTCTAAAAACAGTGTAGTTAGACTTTATCAAGATGGTTTAATGGGTGGAAATGCATTAGCTATTGTTGATGCTGAAGATGGTACTACGGCTCAAGCAGGTGATTTTATTAAGTCTGAGGTTAAACCAGGAATGATAACGTCATTAGAAAAGAATTTTTCTGGTATTAGTGATGATTTAGGGTCTACACTTCGTTCTTCAGATACTTTACTAACTAATTTAAATGCTTTAGTAGAAGATGATTCTGAAAAGGGATTGAAACGAACTATCGCAGAACTGAATTCAACTTTAAAATCTTTTCAAAACTTATCTTATTCTGCTAATAATTTAATTAAGCAAAATGATGAAAAGATAGCTTCAATGCTAGAAAATTTTGAGAAAACAAGTGCAGAATTTGCAATTTTATCTAAAGGCCTAAACGAAGCTAACTTGGCGCAATCAATTAAGAATTTAGATGAAATGATTTTGAAATTCACTGAATTAGCTTCTGGATTGGAAGCTGGTGAAGGTTCAATGGGTAAGTTATTAAAAGACGAAAAACTTTATGATAACTTAGAAAACGCTACTAAAGAATTAGAATTATTACTTTTAGATATAAAACTACATCCTGCACGTTACAGACGTATATTATCTAAAAAAGAGATTCCTTATCAGGAACCTACTGAAGCTGAACTAAACAACAACTAGATCCATCCATTATGGAATACTTACCAAATATAATTTTTGCTATAATTTTAATCGCTGGTATTGGCTATTTTGCAAACAATGTAAAAAAGCTCGTCCGAAATATTAAATTAGGACATAAAGTAGATGCAAACGACCACAAATCTGAGCGTTGGAAAAACGTAATAAATATAGCGTTAGGACAAAGCAAAATGGTAAAACGACCAGTCTCTGGTTTTCTTCACGTTATTGTTTATGTTGGTTTCGTTATCATAAATATTGAAGTTTTAGAGATTATCATAGATGGCCTTTTCGGAACACATCGTGTTGGTCAAGAATTTTTACCAGCAGCATTATATGGTTTCTTAATTGGAGCATTTGAGGTTTTAGCCGTTTTAGTTTTAGTCTCTGTAATTATATTTTGGATTAGAAGAAACGTGATTAAAGTTAAACGTTTCTTAAGCTCAGAAATGAAAGGTTGGCCAAAGAGTGATGGTAATATCATTCTTTATTTCGAAGTTGTACTAATGTGTTTATTCTTAGTGATGAATGCTACTGATACGGTATTTCAAAGCGCTAATTCTGGTAATGTTATTTCACAATTTATTGCACCTTGGTTTAATGGTTTTTCACTTGAAGCTTTACACACTATTGAAAGAACAGCTTGGTGGTTGCATATCGTTGGTATTTTAGCTTTTTTAAACTATTTATATTTTTCAAAACATTTACATATTTTATTAGCGTTTCCTAATGTGTATTATGGAAGTGTTGAACCAAAAGGAAAATTCAATAACCTTGAAGCTGTTACAGCAGAAGTGAAATTAATGATGGATCCAGAAGCAGATCCTTATGCTGCGCCACCAGAAACAGCAGAGGATGAAGTGCCTGCAAAGTTTGGTGCAAGTGATGTTATGGATTTAACACAAGTACAATTGCTTAACGCATATACTTGTACTGAATGTGGACGATGTACGTCGGCATGTCCTGCTAATCTTACTGGTAAGAAATTATCGCCTCGTAAGATTATGATGGATACTAGAGATCGTTTAGAAGAAGTCGGGAAAAATATAGACATCAATAAAGGGAAATTTGTAGATGATGGTAAACAGCTTTTGGGTGATTATATTACTAATGAAGAACTTTGGGCTTGTACAACATGTAATGCATGTGTAGAGGAATGTCCTGTAAGTATAAACCCATTATCTATTATTTTAGAAATGCGTCGTTATTTAGTAATGGAGCAGAGTGCTGCACCACTGGAACTAAATAACATGATGACCAATATAGAGAATAACGGAGCACCTTGGCCTTATAACCAAATGGACCGTTTAAATTGGAAGGATGAATAATTTACTTGAAAGATTAAAACCAAACCAACAATTATTAATAGGGATAATTGGAGCAATCATTGCTTTAATTCTGTTATATGTTATGTATTCTTTTAATACTGGATTTATTGTAAGTTTTGTTTGCGGCTTGTTTTCTGCACTTTCATTTTATATGTTAGTAACGTACAGTTTTAATAGTATAAGTAAACAATAATAGATTGCTTTTTAGTGACCGTGAATTCATTTCATTTTGAATTGAATTCAAAATTAAGAAATAATAATTATGAGTGAGCAACTAAAAGTGCCAACAATGGCAGAAATGATGGCAGAAGGTAAGCAACCAGAAATTTTATTTTGGGTTGGTTCTGCCGGTAGTTATGATGATAGAGCAAAGAAAATCACAAAAGCTTTTGTTAAAATTTTAAACAAAGCAAATGTAGATTTTGCGGTTTTAGGAACAGAAGAAAGTAATACTGGAGACGTTGCAAAGCGTGCTGGTAATGAGTTCTTGTTTCAGATGCAAGCTGTTATGAATATTGAAGTGCTTAATGCATACGAAGTAACACGCATTGTCACTTGTGACCCTCATTCTTTTAATTGTTTAAAAAACGAATATCCAAGTCTTGGTGGTAATTATGATGTTATTCATCACACGCAATTTATACAAGAATTAATGAGTTCTGGACGTTTAACTTTAGATGGAAATACATATAAAGGAAAACGCATTACGTTTCATGACCCTTGCTATTTAGGTAGAGCAAATAGCGTTTATGATGCACCAAGAGATGTACTTAAAAAAACCAATGCAACTTTAGTAGAAATGAAACGACATAAAGGAACAGCTTTATGTTGTGGAGCAGGAGGTGCACAAATGTTTAAAGATGCAGAACCAGGAAATAAGGAAATTAATGTTCTTAGAACTGAAGATGCTTTAGAAACACAACCAGAAATAATTGCAACAGGTTGTCCTTATTGTAATACAATGATGACAGATGGTGTAAAATTTAAAGAAAAAGAAAATCAGATTTCAGTGATGGATATTGCTGAATTGATTGCCAATGCCTAACTTAAATTATTTTAAATATTTCAACCTTATATAAATTTTATGCTAGTCGATTTTAATACCTTACCAGAAGAATCTAGAGTTTGGATTTACCAATCTAATCGTTCGTTCTCAGATGAAGAATTAGAGCAGCTTAAATCGCAATTAGACACATTTATTGAAGCTTGGACAGCTCACGGTAAAGATTTAAAAGCAGGTTATAAGTTAGTTTATAAACGATTTATAGTTATTGCAATGGATCAGAGTTTAAATAGTGCAACAGGTTGTTCTATAGATTCTTCGGTTAATTTTATTCAACAATTAGAACAACAATATAATGTTGATTTAATGGATAAAATGAATGTATCTTATAAGCAAGGTGAATTTATAGCCCATAAATCATTATTAGATTTCAAAAAAATGGCACAACAAAAAGCAGTGTCTAAAAATACTATTGTCTTTAATAATTTGGTTACTAATATTGCGGAATTCAATGAGAATTGGGAAGTACCTGCAAGCGAAAGTTGGCATAATAGGTTTCTGAAATAAATTAAATCTATTATGTCTAATGTATGAAGAACCTCTGTATCTTAATTTGCTTTATAACGTTTTTCACATCTGTTGCTCAAACAGAAATAAAAGAAGTATTTCCGCAATCTAAATTCTAGTAAGCGTATGGGCGGTAAAGTAGGATTGATTGACTATTCAGATAATAAATTTGTAGATATTGCTTATAACACAGCTCGTGTAGTCGTAAATAAAGGTTATTTTATTAATGGCTTAAAAACTGGAGAGTGGAAGGTTTATATAAAAGATAGACTCTGGCGTTTAGAAAATTATAAATATGGTGAAAAAGATATTTTCTGCTATTCTTATGATGACCAAACCAAAATCAATTAGAAGACGTTATAGAATCTGTAGAAATAGAAGGTAACTAGCTTTCAAATGCAGATTTTTCATTATTGTTATATAATTATTGAATATATCTTAGGCTTTATTATTTTTATATTTCAATTAGAATAGTCACTTTTACAGAGACAAACAACAAACTTCACATTGTGGCAACAGACATTTTTTTACTAAATATTTCAGGACAAGATAAACCAGGTTTAACTTCTAGCTTAACAAGTGTTTTAGCGGAATATGATGCAAAGGTTTTAGACATAGGACAAGCCAATATTCATGATACTTTATCATTAGGTATTATGTTCGAAATAAAATCAGGTAAAAAATCAGCTGCAGTCCTTAAGGATTTACTGTTTAAAGCTTACGAATTAGGTATTACAGCAAAATTTTCAACTATATCTCTTCAAGATTATGAAAATTGGGTAAGTCTTCAAGGTAAGAATCGTTACATTATTACAATTTTAGGCGAAAAATTAACGGCAGAGCAAATTTCTGAAGTTACCAAAGTAATTTCAAGCAAAAATTTAAATATAGATTCTATAAAACGATTAACAGGACGATTATCGTTAGTTAAAAAAACAGATTACCCAAGAGCATCTATTCAATTGTCTATTAGAGGAAGAATTGAAGATAAGTCTGATTTTACTCAAAAAATCATGGACATCTCAAAGCAGCTCGATGTTGATATTGCTTTCCAAGAAGATAATATTTTTAGAAGAAACAGACGTTTGGTTTGTTTTGATATGGATTCTACTTTAATTCAAACTGAAGTTATTGATGAATTAGCAGAATTAGCAGGTGTAGGTGATGAAGTAAAAGCGATTACAGAATCTGCAATGCAAGGTGAAATTGATTTTAATGAAAGTTTTAAAAGACGAATGAAACTTTTAGAAGGCTTAAGCGAATCTGTTTTACAAGAAGTTGCAGAACGTTTACCTATTACAAAAGGAGCAAGACGTCTAATAGATACATTACATAATTACGGATTTAAAACAGCTATTTTATCTGGTGGTTTCACGTACTTTGGCCAATATTTACAGAAAAAATTAGATATCGATTACGTATTTGCTAACCAATTAGAAATTAAAAATGGTGCTTTAACTGGTGGATATCTTGGCGATATTGTTGACGGTAGTAAAAAAGCAGAGTATTTGCAATTACTAGCGGATGATATGGGAATTGATATTAGCCAAACTATTGCTGTTGGTGATGGCGCTAATGATTTACAAATGCTTAACTTAGCAGGACTAGGTATTGCTTTTCATGCAAAACCTAAAGTTAAGGATAATGCACAAAGTTCTATTTCTAGCATAGGATTAGATGGTGTGTTATATTTGTTAGGTTATCACGATCGACATATTGATTTAATAGAATAAACCATAAACACACATCAATTACTTTATGTAATTATAATTTACAGGAAGTGTTTACGTTTAATAATAGTTATATAATAAACTTTGCACTATGAAAACAAAACTCCTTTTTATAATATTTCTGTTTCTTTCAATTCAAGCATATTCGCAAGATTGGCAAACTGATTTTGAAACATCTAAAGAATTGGCTTCTGATGGTGATAAAATAATCGTTCTCGTTTTTCAAGGTTCAGATTGGTGTGCACCATGTATTAAATTAGATAGAGAACTTTGGAGTACTCAAGAATTTCAAGATTTGGCTGAAGATAAATTTGTAATGCTACAAGCAGATTTTCCTAGACGCAAGAATAATAAATTAACTACAGAGCAACAAGAACACAATAATGCTTTAGCCGAGAAATACAATAAAAATGGATATTTTCCATTTGTTGTAATTTTAGATTCCGATGGAAATGAACTAGGTAGTTTAGGCTACGAGAAAACAACACCAACTAAGTATTTCGAAAAAATAGTGTCTTTTGAAGATTAAACTTTTCATATTAAGTGTCTTTATTTATACGTTAGGCTATGGTCAAGATGTATATTCAAAATCTCTAAAATTAATGGGAAGTCGCTTCGATATTTCTGTCGTAGCAAATGATTCTATAGAAGGACAACAATATATTTCATCAGCTATTGATGAAATTTCAAGAATTGAACGTCTCATTTCTTCTTGGGATGAAAACTCGCAAACAACTCAAATAAATAAGGCTGCAGGTATAGAAGCTGTAAAAGTTGATTCGGAATTATTTCAACTGATTCAACGTGCTTTAAAGATTTCGAAACTCACAGATGGAGCCTTTGATATTAGCTATGCTTCAATGGATAAAATCTGGAAATTTGATGGCTCTATGACCAAAATGCCTTCAGAAGAAGCCATTACAAAATCTGTTGAGAAAGTAGGTTATGAAAACATTGTATTAGATATAGAGAAACAAACTGTGTTTTTGAAGCTCAAAGGTATGAAAATTGGCTTTGGAGCAATTGGTAAAGGTTATGCTGCAGATAAGGCTAAATCTTTACTTATGAGTTCTGGTGTGGTAGCAGGTATAATTAATGCTTCTGGTGATTTAAATACTTGGGGAACACAACCTAATGGAAAAGAATGGATGGTTGCTATTGTGAACCCGCTGAATAAAGAAAAAGTGTTTTCTTGGATGCCAGTTATAAATAGTGCCGTTGTAACTTCTGGTAATTACGAAAAGTATATTACCTTTAATGATGTATTGTATTCACATATAATTGATCCAAGAACTGGCTATCCAGCCACAGGAATTTTAAGTGTTACTATTTTTACAAAAAATGCAGAATTAGCAGATGCATTAGCAACGTCAGTATTTGTGATGGGAGAAGAAGCTGGCTTAAACTTTATAAATCAATTAAAAGGAGTTGAATGCATTATTGTTAACCAAGACAATAAAATTGTATCTTCATCAAATATAGAATTACAAAACAAAGAGTAATTATGAAAAAGCTATTAATTATCGCCTTAATTACAACAACACTTTCATCTTGTGTGGCTGTAAAAGAATACGACAAAGTAAATTTAAGTGATCCAGATATGGCTTTAGCTCAGAAGAAATTTGATCGTTTTGAAACGAGTTATCAAGTCTATAGAGAAGCTGCATCAGGAGCAAATGGTGGTAAGTCTGGTGGTGGATGTGGTTGTAATTAATAATAGGTATCTAATGAGGAACATCTTATTTTTTGTGTTTATTTCACTTTTTGGGTTTTCATTTGCACAGCAAGACTCAACCAATGTTTATAAAAAAAGAGTTTTAGAAACTACCGAAGTCGATTTTTTAAGTAGTTATTATGCTCAAGAAGGTAATAATGCATCAGTAACTGGTGGAATTGGAACAGAAGAGTTAACAGATTTAACAGGTACAATTGTGGTGAGTATGCCATTAAACGCAGATGATGTACTTACGGTAGATGTTGGTTTTTCAGCTTATACCTCTGCATCGTCTAGTAATGGAAATCCTTTTGACCTTTCAGGTGCTTCTTATCAAGGGAGTCCTTGGGTAACGTCTTCTGGAGCTTCTGCTTCTGATGTTTGGACTAGTTTAAATGCCGATTTTTCACATAGCTCAGATGATAGAAATACCATTTGGAATGCAGATGTTTCTTTTGCAGCAGAATACGATTATACATCCATTGGTTTTGGAGGTGGGTTAACTAAGTTATTTAATGAAAAGAATACCACGTTAGGTATAAGTGGAAAAGTCTATTTAGATACTTGGAATCCTATTTACCCAACAGAGTTAAATGCTTATGACGATGTCAATGGTGATTTAAGCCAAGGTTATTTTTATGGAGTTTCAATATTAGATGAATTTGGTGATACGTCTACAGACTGGAGTCCTATTAATGGATTTGAAGTAATAAAAGACAAAGCAAGAAACTCTTACTCACTATCTTTAAGTTTATCGCAAATATTAAGTAAAAATGCTCAGTTTTCTATCTTTTTAGATATTGTGAAACAGCAAGGTTGGCTAGGGAATCCGTTGCAACGTGTTTA
>TARA_R110002049_G_scaffold2365_2_pt1 | contig 43182 bp, 40 predicted proteins | sample TARA_R110002049 | Tara Oceans TARA_R110002049 (sample SAMEA4396941) | marine metagenome | biome: Polar Biome; feature: [SRF] surface water layer (ENVO:00010504); material: water (ENVO:00002006), including particulate matter (ENVO:01000060) such as... | depth 5 m | reverse complement strand
CAAGTTTTGCACAAAGTTCACAGCGTTTTTAAAAAGTGTACTAAGCAATCGAAGTTTCAGTAAACCATCCATTTCCACTAAATTCGTGGTAGAACCGAAAATAAAAGAGGGTGAAAAAGCAATTTCAATAGAAAAGAGATTGAAATCTAAATATTTAAAGATTCCATATATTCCTGAACTAAGTTTTAGAGGAGGTTCAGAATGTCTTGAATATGATATTAAAGACCATTTATTGAAAGATTTAAAGATAATCATACAAAAAGATAATTTTTAACATATCAATTTCAATTTATAAGATTCCTGCCTTCGCAGGAATTTGTTAAACAACCTCAAACAACTTCCCAGGCAAAGGACGAATAACTCCTTTTAATTCCATATTCAGCAACGTACTACTCACTTTAAAAATAGGCATATTGCAATTAATGGCAATAACATCCAATTGTTGTTTTTCGTTATCTTTTAAATAGGAATAAATAACTTTTTCTGTAGCATCTAACTCAACAAATAATTGTTTTTGTATGGTTGGTTTTTTATCGTCTTCTAACTGCCAATTTAAAATATAAGGCACATCCAAAGGTGTTGTAAGCATATGTGCTTTTTGATGTTTAATTAAGTTATTACAACCAATACTTTGACTGTCTGTTGTGCGCCCAGGAACGGCGAACACATCTCTGTTATAAGAATTTGCAATATCTGCCGTAACCAAACTCCCGCCTTTTTCAGCAGATTCTACAACAATAGTCGCTTCGCTTAAACCTGCAATAATTCTATTACGTTTTAAAAAATTGTTTCTATCAAAGGTATCAGTACTCCAAAAATCACTAAAAAACCCACCATTCTTCTCAATATCAGCCATATACTTTTTATGTACTTTAGGGTAAATGGTGTTTAAACCATGTGCTAAACAGCCAATAGTTTGTAGGTTATTTTTAATTGCGTTTTTATGGGCTGTAATATCCGTTCCGTAAGCAAATCCGGAAATAATAATGGGATTGTAAGGTGCCAAAGCCTCTATTAATGCTTCACAAAACGCTATACCGTTAATTGTTATTTTCCGTGTTCCAACAACGCTAATAATATGTTGTTGCTCTAAATTAATATTACCCGATTCAAATAATAAAATAGGGCCGTCAATACAATGTTTTAGTTTTTCTGGGTAGTTTTTATCTTTAAAATAAGAAACTTTTATATTATTTTCCTTTATAAATTTTATCTCCTTTTCAGCTTCCTTTAAATGCTGCGTTTTAAACAAATCGCTTAACACCACAGATCCAATACCATTAATTTTTAATAAGTTTTGCTTCTTTTCCTTTAAAACAGCTTCCGCAGACCCACAATTAGAAATCAATCGTTTAGCCGTAATATCACCAATATTGGGCACATGCTGTAAAGCTAAGGTGTAAAGCAAATCGTTTTCTGTCATGCTATTTATTTGATTTAGAAGCTGCAATAAAAGAATTTTTCCACTGTTAATAAATACTTCTTCATAAATTTTATCTACACCCATATTTTTTTAACTTTGTTTTCATGCAATTAGAGACCTACATAAGCGACTTACTATACAGATATGAATGTGTTACCATCCCTGGGTTCGGTGCATTTTTAACCCAACCCGTATCTGCGACGATAGATAATGCGACAAATGCGTTTTATCCACCCAAAAAAGCAGTATCGTTTAATGAGCAAATTCATAAAAATGATGGTTTACTGGCGCATTATATTGCTGATGTAGAAAAAATCCCTTTCGAAATTGCCAACAAAAAAATCGCAAAACGTGTTAAAATTTTAAAATCCTATTTAACACAAGGCGAAACACTTACTTTTAAAAATATTGGTGAAATCACTTTTAATAGTGAAGGTAAAATTTTGTTTGAACCGTCCTATCATTTAAACTATTTAACGGATGCTTTTGGATTGTCTCAATTTGTATCGCCTTCAGTTACTAGAGAAGTTTATAAAGAGGAAGTCCAAAATATTGAAAAAGTAATACCCATTACAGTTACTCCTGAAAAACGCAAATCCAAACCTTATCTTAAATATGCAGCAGTGGCTTTAATTGCTTTAACCCTTGGCGGATTAGTTGCTTCTAATTTTTATGTAAATAAAATTGAGCAGCATAATCAATTAGCTCAAGAAGAAGCGACGCAGCAGTTAGATAATAAAATACAACAAGCCACTTTCAATTTAAATCCGTTACCACCCATTACCTTAAATGTAACGAAACAAACAGGCAATTACCATATTGTTGCTGGTGCTTTTAGAGTTGAAGAAAACTGCGATAAAAAGATATATCAACTTAAAAAAGATGGTTTTAGCCCAAGAAAAATTGGTGTTAACAGATATGGTTTGCACGAAGTTGTTTATGCGAGTTATGAAGATAGGCTTGAGGCTTTAAAAGCATTGAGAACCATTAAAAAAACACATAATAAAGACGCTTGGTTACTAGTTAAAAAACTGGATTAGTTTTTACAAATTCACATATATTTTACTGCTTTAATACTCAATACCAACTTGTTTATAAAATATCGCAAGTTGACTCGTTCTTTTTGAATCTAAATGCCTTGTTCATAAATTCCGTAACTAGGCTATGCAATTTAATCACAGCGTTTTTACATTCAAAAATAACTTTGTATTTAATGCTATATTTTATAAGCAAATTGGTATAACTTTGTGGCATCACAAAAACAAGATGATGCAAGCAAAAACTCCCGAGCAATCTAAAACCACCATGACCGATATGGTTTTGCCCAGTGAAACCAATCCTTTAAATAATTTATTTGGAGGCGAGCTTTTGGCGCGTATGGATCGTGCGGCAAGTATTGCCGCAAGACGTCATTCCAGACGTATTGTGGTAACCGCTTCCGTTAATCATGTAGCGTTTAATAGAGCTGTGCCTTTGGGTAGCGTTGTTACGGTAGAAGCAAAGGTTTCCAGAGCTTTTAAAACGTCTATGGAGATTTATATTGATGTTTGGATGGAAGACAGGGAATCGGGTGCCAGAACTAAAGCCAACGAAGCCATTTACACGTTTGTTGCTGTTGATGAAACTGGAAGACCTACAACTGTTCCCGAAGTCACTCCTGAAACCGATTTAGAAAAAGAACGTTATGCGGCCGCTTTACGCCGAAAGCAATTAAGCTTATTACTTGCTGGTAAAATAAAACCCAATGAAGCTTCGGAATTAAAAGCTTTGTTTGAGTAATAAATTTATTTTTGGGCGTTACCACAATCCTGATAGCGGGAGGGCTTTTATTCATGCATTTCTATTTTGAATTATTGAATTCATGAACATAAATGTTTCGCTATATCTTTCTGCGAAGCAGTCCTGAACTTGTTTATTCATAGCTGTCTATTTTGAATTAAAGTATTCATGAATCTCCGATTTCAGGATCTTAATTATCAATGTACTTCTCGCTTCAAAAATAGTTTTAGTTCTAAGAGCTTCCCAAAAAGGATGCCGCTGCAATCCCTAACGCAAAACACGTAAAATATTAAAATTAAATATTTCTTTCAAGCTACATCGTTTTCGTAAAAAAACAGATTTTAAATAGCTTTATAATTACTTACATTTGTGAATCAATTAGTTAAAAATAAAACTTATATATAAATGAAAACGCTTAACGATTTTAATTTCGAAAATAAAAAAGCACTAATCCGTGTAGATTTTAATGTGCCTTTAAACGATAAATTTGAAGTTACAGATGCTACCAGAATAGTGTCTGCAAAACCAACAATCATTAAAATTTTAGAAGACGGCGGAAGCTGTATTTTAATGTCGCACCTGGGCCGCCCAAAAGGCTTTCAAGATGAGTTTTCATTAAAGCATATTGCAGACGAAGTTGAGGATATTTTAGGTGTTGAAGTAAAGTTTGTACCAGATTGTATTGGCGCTGATGCCGAAGCTGCCGCAGCGAGTTTAGAGCCAGGTGAAATTTTATTATTGGAAAACTTACGTTTTTATAAAGAGGAAACTGCGGGAGATAAAGATTTTGCAGAAAAGCTTTCAAAGTTGGGCGATATTTATGTAAATGATGCCTTTGGAACGGCACACAGGGCCCATGCTTCAACAACTATTATAGCTCAGTTTTTTAAAGGTAAAAAATGCTTTGGAAAATTACTGGCTCAAGAAATAGAGAGCATTAAAAAAGTAATGGAAACTGGCGAAAAACCTGTTTTGGCCATTCTTGGTGGTGCTAAAGTATCTTCAAAAATTACTATTATCGAAAACATTTTAGATAAGGTTGACCATCTAATTATTGGTGGTGGTATGGCGTTTACTTTTGTAAAAGCACAAGGGGGAAAAATTGGAAATTCAATTTGTGAAGATGATAAAATGGGATTAGCTTTAGAAATATTAGATCAAGCCAAAGCCAAAAATGTACAAATACATATTCCAATAGATACTGTTGCTGCAGATGATTTTAGTAACGATGCCAACACCCAAATTGTTCCAATAAATGCCATTCCAGATGGATGGGAAGGTGTTGATGCAGGGCCAAAATCCATTACATTATTTCACGATGTAGTTATGAAGTGTAAAACAATTCTTTGGAATGGGCCATTAGGCGTTTTTGAAATGGAAAGTTTTGCTAAAGGCACTATAGAATTAGGGAATTCCATTGCTGAATCAACAAAAAACGGTGCGTTTTCACTTGTTGGTGGTGGTGATTCCGTGGCAGCTGTAAAGCAATTTGGTTTTGAAGATAAAGTAAGCTACGTAAGTACTGGCGGAGGTGCTATGTTAGAAAGTTTGGAAGGAAAAACACTTCCGGGAATTGCTGCTATTTTGGAATAATACGATTAAAAAAAACCTTAAAAGCATAGCTTTGAGGTTTCATTAGAAATTGTCATTCCCGTGAAATCGAAGATTCATGAATTCATTAACTTGAAATAATAATCATAAAACGGGAATGAAAATACAGATTTTATTTTTTAAACTAAAACATTCAATAACGATTTTCTATAAAGTTTAGTAACGGTTGGCTCGCCTGGGAAAAACATTAAACTTAGTTACTTACCCGTTATTGACTTTATAAGTCTTTGTTGTACTGCGTTTTATTTAAGATCTTTCCTTAGCTTTTTGGGATCTTGTCTTGTATCGAATAGCGTAACAACAAAAATTGTTTTAGAATTAAATCGATAATATAAACTTGTTTGTTTGGTAATAACACATTTATGCAGACCAGGGTTTTTTTCGGATTGAGGAAAGCTCTCGGGTTGCAATTTTATTAAATCGATTGACTTATCTAATTTTTTAACAAAATCAGATTTGACTTTTAATGACCAATTTTCTAGTAGATAATCAAATAGTTTTTCAAGTTTCTTTTTGGCAGTTTTAGAAATTTTTACTTTTCGGCTCATAATTTATCTATGGTTAGCCATAAATGAATCATAGTCGGTGACTTTTCCGTTTTCAATTTCTGTGGTTCCTTGTTGAATTTCAGTTTTCTGCTCAGGAGATAATTCGTCCCATATATCAACCGATTTTTCTTTTTTGAAGATTTGTTTGATAGATTGAATAATCTTGGGATTGTCGGTATTCAACAACATTTTAACTAATTCTATTTTTTCCGCTTGAATATTCATATCAAAAGTATTTCTAAACAAAAATAACGAATCTTTTTCAATATTAGTTTAGGTGTTGAATTTAATGCACTACAACTAGTATTTAATTAAACCTAGTTTTGAGAAAATCTGTATTAAGTTTTCAAACCGATAAAAATTACTCAAAGAGAAGCTTTGAGGTTTCATTAGAAATTGTCATTCCCGTGAAATCGAAGATTCATGAATTCATGAACTTGAAATAATAATCAGAGATTAAAACGAAAATCTAAAATAAAAGATTTTTTGAAGTATATGTTATATGAATAAACATCAATCTTTATGATAGTTTTCAAGAAATTTTTTATTTCAATTAAAAAATACGATTTTAGCCATAATTGCGTTCAATACTGAATAGATTTTATGGCTTTTCGTTTTTTTATATTTTCCTTTTTCTGTGTTGTGTTAGGTTTTTCACAACAACAAGATTCTATTTCATTACATAAAGAACAGATAAAAGATTCTTTAATTGATGGAACAAAAATTATTATAAAACCTATTCAGGCTGTAATGGACAGTACCTCAATCAAAGGTTTATTAGACAATGAATTTGCTTCAAAATTAGATGAAAAATGGTTGGAAGAGTTGTACAGTAACAACTTGTTTGACACCATTTACAAATCGGTTACCGAGCTTACTTTTGAAGACATAGATTATCCTGAACTACCAACAGATACTTTAAAAAAACGATTAAAAGAACTTGATGCGCGCACACCATTTAATGTAGAATATAATCCTGCACTGGAAAGCGTTATAAAATCATATTTAAAACATCGACGCAAATCGATACAAAATCTTATAACATTAAGCTCTTTTTATTTCCCTATGTTTGAAAGGGAGTTAGACAATTACGATATTCCTCTTGAAATAAAGTATTTAGCCATTGTGGAATCGGCTTTAAAGCCCAGAGCAAAATCTAGAGTTGGCGCAACTGGTTTATGGCAATTTATGTTTGCAACCGGAAAAATGTATGGTTTAGATGTGAGTAGTTATGTTGATGAGCGAAGTGACCCTATAAAATCTACAGAGGCTGCCGCAAAATATTTAGCAAAACTCTATGAGATTTTTGGCGATTGGGATTTGGCATTGGCAGCCTATAATTCGGGTCCTGGAAATGTGTCAAAAGCGATTAGACGTTCTGGTGGTTACCAAAACTATTGGAACATTCGCCATAATCTGCCTCGCGAAACAGCAGGTTATTTACCAGCTTTTTTGGCTAATATGTATATTTTTGAATATGCCGCAGCACACGGATTTAAACAGTATAAATCTGAAAACGCCTATTTTGAAACGGACACCATTAGGGTTAAGCGGATGATTACTTTAGATCAGGTTTCTGAGGTTACAGGTACACCTTTTGAAACGCTTCAGTTTTTAAACCCATCTTATAAATTGGATATTATTCCGTTTATAAAAGATGAAAATTACACATTACGATTACCAAATGAAGCTATTGGTAAGTTTGTAAACAATGAAGATTCAATTTATGCTTTTGCTAAAGCAGAATTTGAAAAACGGGAAAAACCATTGCCTCAATTTTTCAATTCGAATGATAGAATTCGCTATAGAGTAAGATCGGGGGATTATTTAGGTAAAATAGGTAGAATGTACGGTGTTCGCGTAAGCGATATAAAACGTTGGAATGGGTTGCGAAGCAACAATATAAGGATAGGTCAGCGACTTACCATTTACCCCAGAAAACCTTATATAGCAGCATCTTCCACGCCACAGAAAACGTCAACTACAAAAGCCATATCTGGAAATATTACAACTTACACCGTGCAAAGCGGCGATTCTCTTTGGAGTATTTCTCAAAAATATCCCGGAGTTTCTGTTCAAAATATTAAAGATTGGAACGGTATTAGTGGTACTAATTTAAAACCAGGAATGAAACTGAAAATTTCTAAAGGTTAAATTCCAAAAACCTAACTATTATGCGATATATTATTTTAGCAGCAGTATCATTAGTATTGGTAATGTCTTGTGAAGATTCTGAGAAAAAAAGAACACTTTTAGATTCCAGTGGAAAATTAAATGATGTTTCCGTAGTCATTGATAACGACATATGGGATGGACCAGTTGGTGAAGCCATTAGGGATGTTCTAGCGGCCCCTATTTATGGCTTACCACAAGATGAGCCTATTTTCAATATCAATCAAATACCACCGAGTGCTTTTACCGGATTTATTAAAAAAAACAGAACGCTTTTAAAAATTGAAGCAGGAAAAGAACCTGCTATAAATTTTGAAAATAATGTGTATGCGCAACCCCAAAAGCTGATTATCGTTTCAGGTAAAACGAAAGCTGATATTATTAAGTTGGTTTCAGATAATTCATCTAGAATTATAGAAACTTTTAAAGGCGTTGAGCTTTTATACAAACAGCAACTTATAAAAAAATCGCTCTATAATACTAAAGAAATTCAAGAAAATCTGGGTTTAGATATTAATTTCCCTACTGCTTATAGAGTTTCTAAAACCTTAGCTAAAAAAGAAGATAAATTTTATTGGTTGAAGAAAGATACAAGAACAGGATACACTAATGTTCTACTTTATGAATTGCCCCTAAAAGCCATTAAAAAAGATTCAAACTTAATTGGGCAGATTATCAAAATTAGAGATTCTATTGGAAAAAAATACATCGCAGGCCCTATTGATGGATCTTATATGATAACGGAAGACGCTTATACACCGTTTCACGGAGAAACTATTTTGGATAATAAACCAACACTTGAAACCAAAGGCATGTGGGAAGTTGAAAACGCGGTTATGGCAGGGCCTTATATAAATTATGCCATTGAAGATAAAATTAATAACCGATGGATTGTTGCCGAAGGTTTTGCTTATGCACCTTCTGTAGCAAAACGAGATTATATTTTTGAATTAGAGGCTATTATTAAATCTATTAAAATCAATGAATAATAGTAATTTGAGTCGCATATAAAAAAAGCCAACACTACGTGTTGGCTTTTACTTTTTTTCAAAATATTTCCTATTCTTTTTTATCGTCTTTTGGATCTTCTTCTTTACTAGCATCTTTAAACTCCTTAATACCACTACCTAATCCGCGCATTAGTTCTGGTATTTTTTTACCGCCAAACAATAACAAAACAATCACAACAATCAATGCTATTTGCCAAGGACCAATTGCTAAAGGAATCATATATAAAGTCATAATAATTATTTTAGAGTACAAAGTTAATAATTAAAGTTAAATAAAAGCGTTTTAGCGGTAACTTTAGCATAGAACTCATTTAAGCTTTTTCAATTGGCTAAAAAATTATCCATTTGTACCCATTTTTTGTCTTTTTTTCGTTCCGTAGCCCCGAAGCGTCGGGGCTATGCAACTCAAAAAAGCCTTCAAACTGGTCACAAAACCACTAATTTTCGCCTCAATCCAAAAAGTTTAAATGAGTTCATATTCAAAAATTAGGAAGTGACATTATTTTATTTAATTTTGTTTTAATATGGGTAAAAACAAAAAAAACAAAAAAATAAAGAATAAGTTATTGGATAAGTATAAGCTTGTTATACTTAATGAAGACACTTTTGAAGAACGGTTGTCTCTTAAACTAACACGCTTAAATGTTTTTGTAATTGTTTCTTTGTCTGCTATTTTTTTAATTGCGGTAACTTATACTATAATTGCTTTTACGTCACTTAGAGAATATATTCCCGGTTATTCTTCTACAGCCTTAAAAAAGAAAGCTACAGAGTTAAATTATAAAACAGATTCATTACAGCGTGTTATTGCTATGAATGACAGGTATTATACTTCAATAAAAAAGGTTTTAAAAGGGGATGTTAGTGCTGCCGATTTTAATAAGGATTCTATTATTGAAGCGGTTAAGCTTGAAGCTAGTGAAGTAGATTTAACCCCCATTCAAGAAGATTCACTTTTACGTGAAAAAATTGATAAAGAAGACAAGTATAATTTGTTTGAATCGGCAACATCAGCTACAAATTTTGTGTTGTTTCCGCCTGTTAGTGGTACAATAAGTGAAGCTTATAACGCAAAAGAAAAACATTATGCTGTAGATATTGTTGTGGCAAAAGACACGCCGATTAAAGCAACTGCGGATGGCATTGTTATTTTTGCCGAATGGACGGCTACCACAGGGTATGTAACCATTATAGAACACAGTTACGGACTTATATCTGTTTATAAACACAGTGCTACTATAACTAAAACCCAGGGCAATTTGGTAAAAGCGGGTGAAGTAATTGCTACCGCAGGAAGCACAGGAGAGCTTTCAACTGGGCCTCATTTGCATTTTGAGCTCTGGAATGATGGCTACCCTATTAATCCAACAAACTTTATAGATTTTAAATGAAGTCGCAGTCTCAGTTGGCAGTCTCAGTCGCAGTCGCAGTTGGCAGTCTTCCGTCATCATCCCATAAATAAAGAAAAACCATGCTGTCACTAAAACCTGCTTTAGCTAAACTTTTAGCAAAACGTATTTTCAAAAAAACTCAAAAATGGGCTAATAACCCTATTGAAACTCAGCAAAACGTGTTTCAAGATTTAATTTCTGATGCCGTTGAAACAACTTTTGGAAAAGACCACGATTTTGTTAGTATAAATTCTCACGAAGATTTTGTAAAACGTGTTCCAATAAGAGATTATGAGGCTTTAAAGCCCTATGTTGAAAAAGTAGTTGCTGGAGAAGAAAATATACTTTGGAAAGGAAAGCCTATTTACTTTGCCAAAACTTCGGGAACGACATCGGGTTCTAAATATATTCCTATTACAAAGGAAAGTATGCCCACGCATGTTGAAGCTGCAAGAAATGCTATTTTACTTTATATTCATGAAACCGGGAATGCAAAATTTGTTAATGGTAAAATGATTTTTTTACAAGGAAGCCCTATTTTGAAAGAACAAAACGGCATTCAGTTGGGGCGACTTTCGGGTATTGTAGCGCATTACGTGCCCAAGTACCTTCAAAAAAACCGATTGCCTTCATGGGAAACCAATTGTATTGAAGATTGGGAAACTAAAGTAGATGCTATTGTTGAAGAAACTTTGCATGAAAACATGACGGTTATTTCTGGAATTCCATCGTGGGTGCAAATGTATTTTGAGAAACTTCAGCAAAAAACAGGAAAAAAAGTCGGGGATATTTTCAAGAATTTCAACTTGTTTATTTTTGGAGGCGTTAATTACGAACCTTACCGTGCAAAGTTTGAAAACTTAATTGGACGAAAAGTTGATAGTATAGAATTATATCCTGCAAGCGAAGGCTTTTTTGCGTTTCAGGATAAGCAAAATGAAAAAGGAATGTTACTTCAACTTAACTCGGGCATTTTTTATGAGTTTATTAAGGCTGATGAATTTTTTAATGAAAATCCAAAACGAATAACCATTGCAGCTATTGAAGTTGGAGTTAATTACGTAATGATAGTTTCAACAAATGCTGGTTTATGGGGCTATAATATTGGTGATACGGTTCAGTTTACATCAACAAACCCTTTTAGAGTCATTGTTTCAGGAAGAATTAAACATTTTATTTCTGCTTTTGGTGAGCACGTTATTGGAAAAGAAGTAGAACAAGCTATGAAAGATGCCACTCTTAATACTGACGTTAGGGTTTCAGAATTTACGGTGGCGCCACAAATTGATCCCAAAGAAGGCTTACCATATCACGAATGGTTTGTAGAATTTGAAAACGAACCCGAAAACCTTTCCGCTTTAGCGAAAAAAATTGATGAATCGCTTCAAAAGCAAAACAGTTATTATTTCGATTTAATTGAAGGCAAAGTTTTGCAACCACTAAAAATCTCTAAAGTTAAAAAAGGAGGCTTTCAAGACTACATGAAATCTGTTGGTAAATTAGGTGGGCAAAATAAGATTCCACGTTTATCAAACGACAGAAAAATTGTTGATGCTTTTCCGCATATAAATTAACACAAATAATCTATCTTTGGCAAGAATTTAAAGACAAATGGGGAGCAAAAAACATCATGAAAGAACGCGAGCTCAAGAGAGCTCAAATGCTATTGAAAGAATGTATATTACGATGCGTCATTTGTTTAACCGGGGGTTCTATAAACCTATGGGGATTTCTGGTGAAACCTTGCGCAATGCGTTGTTGCAGTTGCGCCCAGAAATTTATGGCTCTATAGGTGAAGAAAAAGCCGAATTGGAAGGCTTGCTTTATGTTATAGACCGTTTGCCACAAGGCATTGAAGAATGTACTTTTATAAATTTAACGAGTGATGAAGGCTATTCGAATTCACATTTTAAACCTATTATACCTCCAAAAAGACGACGAAATTGCTATAGGATTGATGATGAGCAGATGAATATTGAGATTACTAGAGGGCGATCAGAAATCTATGATATTTTAACACACCTTACTTTTCTTTTTGTAGAATCCCATAAAATTAGCAATCGTGTTATCATTAATGAAGAAGGCGTAACAACACGTGATTGGATAAAACTTGAAAAAGCAGTTTTAACAAAAAAGAAACTGACTCAAGAAGAACGCGAGGTTGCAATAACCCACACCGCAAATATTTTAGGAAGAACGTTTAATGAATTAACAACTGTTTACAACGCTTTTGCTACATCTTCACAACCTGAAAGGTTGTTACATATTGTCTATTGGTTGGGTAAATTAGCCATAGAAGAGCAAATAAACAATAATAAAAGAACCGTAACATTTAGTCCTGTTTTAAGAGAGCGCATTGGGCATCATATACATGGTGAAATTTGGTCAAACAATATAAAAGAGGTTTTGCACAAGAATAACTTATTGGAAAGGCAAATACATATAATAAGTGCCAACATGCATAGTGTAATGAATACGCTCTTTGCGCCTAATGCTTTAAAAAATATAGCCTCTAAAAAAGATATCTTTGAAGTTTATGAATCCTTGAGCAATAAGGGAAATGGAACGCTCCGTAATAAAGTCACAAAAGAGGCGTTAGAAAAAGGAATGTTTTATATTGAGGATAGATCGGGTGCTAATATTGATGTCCAGATTTTTGACACAAACAAAATAGATAGTTCTAAAACAGATATTAAAATAAGCAAAACCACTTTAGAGCAAAAAAAACCTGTTATATTAGTCATGGATTATGCTTTCGGGGAGCAAGCTTACGAAACAATTGATGAACTATTAAAGCCTTATAAAGTAAAAGGAAAGAAAGTTCATTTGAATGTAGAATCTGTTTCTATTATGGGAAAAGCTGGTATTTTAGAAGGCGGTAAGGGCGATATCATGATACCTTCAGCACATATTTTTGAAGGAACTGCAGATAACTATCCGTTTGAGAATGAGTTAAAAAAAGAAGATTTAGAAGGTAAGGGCGTAAATATTTATGAAGGCTCTATGATTACTGTTTTAGGAACGTCGTTGCAAAACAAAGACATTTTGAAATTCTTTTACAATTCAACATGGCGGGTTATAGGATTAGAAATGGAAGGCGCTCATTACCAAAAAGCGATACAGGCAGCCTCAAAAGTAAGAGGGAGTATAAGTCCAGATGTAAAAGTAAGATACGCCTATTACGCAAGTGATAACCCTTTGGAAACAGGAGCTACACTAGCCTCAGGAGGTTTAGGCGCCTCAGGGGTAAGACCAACATATTTAATTACAAGAACCATATTAGAACAAATATTAAATTAAAATTATGAGTAAAGAGACACCACAACCACAAGAATCTGAGGAGGTAGATTTAGGGCAATTATTTAAATTAATTGGAAATGCTTTTGATAGGTTCTTTAGGTTTATTGGGAATATTTTCAAAGGAATATTTAATCTTTTTATTTTGTTTTTGCTTTTCATTCAAAAGCATATTATAAAATTTGCTATCATTGGTTTTGTGGGTTTAGCTATAGGTATATATTTAGATTCTATTAAAGAGACTAGATATATTTCCACTATGGTGGTGGAGCCTAATTTTAATAGTATTCAACAATTATATAATAATGTGGAATTTTATAATGAATTAGCCCAAGCTGAAGATTCTACGGGATTAGCAGAAGCCTTATCTATTTCTTCAAAAGAAGCTTCATCTATAAAAGAGTTTCATGTTGAGTCGTATTCTGACGAAAATCAAAAAGTACAATTATTTGATAAGTTTGTACGTAACTTAGATACAATAACCCAAAAAACTATAGATATGGAGTCATATCTTAAGAATTTTAACTCTTATGATGCTCGTTTTCATACAGTTTTTGTAATGGCAACCGATAATAGTATAGCAAAAAAACTTCAACCATCAATAATTAACTCGATTTCCGGAAATACTTATTTTAATCTTCAGAAAGAAATTAGCGATAAGAATATAGAACTACAAGAAGATATTTACAATAAACAAATCACTGAAATAGATTCATTGCAATTGTTATATAAAAGGGTAATGCTGAAAGAAGCAGACCAACCAATGCGAGGTACTAATATTAGCCTAGGGGAGAATGGTGGAAAAGACAACAAAGAACTTTCATTAATAAACAAAATGGATGAGTTAAAGTCCAATTTAGTTAGATTAAATGAAGAACGTGCTAATAAATCTAGTATTTTGAATGTGATTTCAGATTTCCCTAGAAAAGGAGCAAAAGAAAAAGGATTTTTGAAAAGTAATAAGTTTTTTGTTCCTTTTTCATTGTTAATTATAACATTTCTGATTCTTGCATTATTATCATTAAACTCCTTTCTAAAGAACTACAAAAAAGAATAAGAGTATGAATCTTTTAGTAACTGGAGGTGCAGGATTTATAGGATCTAATTTTATTTCTTATTACTTAAAACAACATAAAGGTATTAAAATAGTAAATATTGATAAGCTTACTTATGCGGGTAATCTTTCTAATTTAGATGAAGTAAAAAACAATAAATCTCACACCTTTGTAGAGGGAGATATATGCGATAGGGAATTAATAGAAAACTTGTTTAATAAGTACAAGTTTAATGGAGTGATTCATTTTGCTGCAGAATCTCATGTAGATAATTCAATAATTAAACCTAGTGAGTTTATAAAAACAAACATATTAGGAACATTTAATTTATTGGATGTAGCAAAAAAGTATTGGATGGATAATGCTTTTGAGTTCAAAAAAGATTATCAAAATACAAGGTTTCATCATATTTCAACAGATGAGGTTTATGGAACATTGGAAACAGAAGGGTTGTTTACAGAACAAACACCTTATGCTCCCAATAGCCCTTATAGTGCTTCAAAAGCATCATCAGATTTTATTGTTAGAAGTTATTTTCACACTTACGGGATGAATGTGGTAACTACTAACTGTTCTAATAATTATGGTCCAAATCAACATGATGAAAAATTAATTCCAACAATAATTAGAAAAGCTTTAAAAGGTGAAAACATCCCTATTTATGGAGATGGTAAGAATATTCGTGATTGGTTATATGTTGAAGATCATTGTAAAGGAATAGACTTAGCTTTTAGCAAAGGCAAAGCAGGTGAAACTTATAATATTGGTGGAAACAATGAGCATAATAATTTATATATTGTAAATACTATTTGTGGTATTTTAGACGAGATATCACCTAAAAACCTATCATATAAAAACCAAATTTCGTTCGTGAAAGATAGACCAGGTCATGATTTTAGGTATGCTATAGATGCTTCAAAAATTGAAATTGAATTAGGATGGAAGGCAAAAGAAATTTTTGAAACAGGCATTAGAAAAACTATTAATTGGTATATTAATAAATATAAAGTATAAATGAAAGGGATTATACTCGCAGGAGGTTCAGGAACACGCTTATATCCACTTACTAAAGTGGTAAGTAAACAACTTATGCCAGTTTATGATAAACCTATGATTTATTATCCTTTAACCACTTTAATGTCTTCAGGAATAAGAGAGGTTTTAATTATCACAACATCAAAAGATTTACCATTGTTTAAAGAACTTCTAGGAGATGGTAGCAATTACGGTTGTAAGTTTGAATATGCTGTTCAAGAAAACCCTAATGGATTAGCAGAAGCATTTTTAATTGGAGAAACGTTTATTGGGAACGATACCGTTGCTCTCATTTTAGGCGATAATATTTTCTATGGTTCGGGTTTAAGTGAAATCCTTCAAGCGAATATAAACCCTAAAGGAGGTATTATTTTTGCTTATCATGTGAATAACCCTACGCGATATGGGGTAGTTGAATTTAACGAACAAAATAAAGCTATTTCAATAGAAGAAAAACCAGAAAAGCCAAAATCAAGCTACGCAGTACCGGGTATTTATTTTTACGATAACTCGGTTATAAATATTGCAAAAACAATAAAACCAAGTCATAGAGGGGAACTTGAAATTACAGATATAAATAAGGCTTATTTAGAAAAAGGAATGCTTAATGTTCAAGTATTAGATAAGGGGATTGCGTGGTTAGACACAGGTACTTTTTCTTCACTTATGCAGGCTTCTCAATTTGTACAAGTTATTGAGGAACGACAAGGTTATAAAATAGGATGTATGGAGGAAGTTGCCTTTAAAATGAAATATATAAATAAGGCTCAGTTAAATAAATTGGCAAAACCTTTATTAAAAAGTGGTTATGGAGAATACCTTCAACAATTAAAATAACTATGACAGTTGAAGAAACATATTTAAAAGGGTGTTTTGTAATTACACCAAAAGTATTACAAGACGAAAGAGGTTTTTTTTTAGAAAGTTTTAATAAATTGAAATTTGAGAACGAAACTGGAGTTTACACCACTTTTGTTCAAGATAATTTATCAAAATCATCGAAGGGTGTTTTAAGGGGTTTACATTTCCAAAAGGGCAAATATGCTCAAGCAAAATTGGTAAGTGTAATTAGAGGTAAAGTTTTAGATGTTTGTGTGGATTTAAGAAAAGAGTCTCCAACATTTGGCAAACATTTTTCAATTGTTTTAGATAATTTAAATAAAAAACAGCTCTATATTCCAAAAGGTTTTGCCCATGGGTTTTTAGTTTTACAAGACGACACTTTCTTTTCTTATAAATGTGATAATTATTATCATAAAGAGTCCGAAGGCGGTATTATTTATAATGATAAAGATTTGGATATCGATTGGAGCTTTTCAGAAAACCGATTGATTGTTTCAGAAAAGGATAAACAGTTGTTTTCATTTAAAAAACATAAATATGAAAACTAAAGTTTTGGTTACTGGAGCCAATGGGCAATTAGGATTAACTTTTAAAGAATTGTACGAAGTTAATAGCGAAAATATTGATTTTACTTTTGTTGCTAAATCGGAATTAGATATAACACACGAAGAGAGATTAATGCAATATTTTAACTTAAATCAGTTTGATTATTGTATTAATTGTGCTGCGTATACCAATGTTGAACAAGCCGAAAAAACACCAAAAATAGCTTATAAAGTTAATGCAGAAGGTGTTAAGAATTTAGCTGGTGTGTGCAAAGAATTTAATACAATTTTAATTCATATTTCAACAGATTACGTTTTTGATGGCGAAAAGAAAGAACCTTATACCATAAATGATATTCCAAAACCTATAAATGAATACGGAAAATCAAAGCTTAAAGGAGAAGAGTATATAAAAGGAATAATGAGCAATTATTTTATTATTAGAACATCTTGGTTGTATAGTAAAAAGTATGGTAAAAACTTCTACAGAACAATTTTGGCGAAAGCCAAAATCAAGAAGAAATTATCTATTACCACAGAACAAAAAGGATGCCCTACAAATACGGTTAACTTATCAAATTTTATAATTAATCTGATTAAGGAAAAGAGTCATGTTTTTTGGGTTTATCATTTTTGCGATAATAAGGTGATGACTTGGTATGATTTTGCAGAACAGATTTTGTTAGAAAATAATTTAAAAGATAAAACAATTCTTGTTAAAGCTAGCAATTATACTACTTTTGCAAAGCGACCTAAGAACTCAATTTTATCATATTAATTTTAATCTATAATGAAAAAAAAAATAGCATTAATTACTGGGGTTACCGGACAGGATGGAGCTTATTTGAGTGAATTTCTTTTGAAAAAAGGGTACGAGGTTCATGGAATAAAAAGAAGATCTTCACTTTTTAATACTGATAGAATAGATCATTTGTATCAAGACCCACATGTGGAAAATCAAAGTTTTTTCTTGCATTACGGTGATTTAACTGATAGCACTAATCTTACCAGAATCATTCAGGAAATTCAGCCAGATGAAATTTACAATTTAGCGGCCATGAGTCATGTTAAGGTTTCTTTTGAATTACCTGAGTATACGGCAAATGCAGATGGTATTGGAACATTGAGGATATTGGAGGCTATAAGGTTCTTGGGTTTAGAAAAGAAAACAAGAATTTATCAAGCGTCTTCATCAGAACTATATGGTAAAGTACAAGAGGTCCCACAATCAGAAACAACACCTTTTTATCCCAGATCTCCTTATGCTGTGGCTAAAATGTATGCCTATTGGATTACAGTAAATTATCGTGAAGCCTATGGTATATACGCTTGTAATGGCATATTATTTAATCATGAATCCCCAATTAGAGGAGAAACGTTCGTTACTCGAAAAATTACAAGAGCAACTTCTAAAATTGCTTTGGGACTTCAAGACAAGTTTTATTTAGGAAATTTAGACGCCCAAAGAGATTGGGGGCATGCTAAGGATTATGTTCGTATGATGTGGATGATCTTACAAGCAGATGAAGCAGAAGATTGGGTAATTGCTACAGGCAAAACTACCACGGTTAGGGATTTCGTTAAAATGTCGTTTTTAGAAGTTGGTATTGAACTTGAATTTAAAGGAGAAGGGGTTAATGAGAAAGCTTTTGTGAAGTCTTGTAATAATTTGAAATATCAACTTGAAATTGGTAAAGAAATATTATCAATAGATCCAAAATATTTTAGGCCTACAGAAGTTGATCTATTAATTGGTGATCCTTCTAAGGCGAATAAAAAATTAAAATGGATACCAGAATATGATGTGCAATCTTTGGTAAAGGATATGATGCAAAGTGATTTGCAACTAATGCAAAAAGATCAGTATTTAAAAAAGGGAGGATATACACTTATGAATTATTTTGAATAGCAAATGAAAATACTTCTTACAGGATCAACAGGAATGGTTGGCAGAAATATTTTAGAACATGAAAGTATTTCAAATTATAACTTATTAACACCATCGAGTAAAGAGTTAGATTTATTAAATTATTCAAAAACAGAAAGCTATATAGCTATTAATAAGCCAGATTTTATTATCCATGCAGCAGGGAAAGTTGGCGGAATACAATCAAATATGGCTTCTCCAGTGAATTTTTTAATAGAAAATATTGATATGGGTCGAAATTTGATTATGGCGGCCAAAAACAATAACATTAAAAAGTTAATAAATCTAAGTAGTTCTTGTATGTATCCAAGAAACGCAAAAAATCCATTAAACGAAGATTTAATATTAAAAGGAGAATTAGAACCTACGAATGAAGGTTATGCGCTGGCAAAAATATTCGTGACTAGATTATGTGAATATATTGGTATGGAAGATCATAGTCTTATTTATAAAACTATAATCCCTTGTAACCTATATGGGTTGTATGATAAATTTGACCCTAAGCATTCTCATATGCTACCTGCCGTGATAAAAAAAATTCACGAGGCAAAGGAAAAAAACATCACCAAAATTGATATATGGGGTGATGGAGAGGCAAGAAGGGAGTTTATGTATGCAGGTGATTTGGCTGATTTTATAGTCTTTGCCATAAAGAATTTCAAAGAAATGCCTCAAAATATTAATGTCGGATTAGGTCATGATTTTACTATAAAGGAATATTATCAAACGGTAGCTAAAGTTATTTCTTATGATGGCGAGTTTGTACACGACTTAACTAAACCTGTAGGGATGAAACAAAAATTAGTTGACAACACTAGACTTAAAGCGTTTGGTTGGAGTCATTCAACTTCCCTAGAACAAGGAATTAAGAAAATATATGAGTATTATTTAAAGGAAGGAAGAAATGAAAAACTATAAGTTAGCGTCTTCAACATGGGATGAAAAGGAATTAAATGCAATTCAATCTGTTATAGATAAAAATATGTACACTATGGGAGATAGTGTATTTGCATTTGAAGAAAATTTCGCGAATTTTTTAAATATTAAGTATTGTGTAATGACCAGTTCTGGTTCAACGGCTAATTTATTGGCCACAGCAGCACTTTTTTATACCAAAAATCCGAAATTAAAAAGAGGAGACGAGGTTATTGTTCCTGCTGTATCTTGGTCGACGACCTATTTCCCGCTTCAGCAATATGGCCTTAAACTTAAATTTGTTGACATTGACCTAGAGACATTAAATTATGACCTGAAAGCATTAAAAGAATCAATATCAGATAGCACAAAAATGATAATGATTGTTAACTTGCTAGGTAATCCAAATGATTTTGATGTGATTAATGAGATAGTTGATGGAAAAGACATTATTCTTATTGAGGATAATTGCGAGTCAATGGGCGCTGAATTTAAAGGGAAGCAGGCTGGTACCTTTGGAATTATGGGTACTTTTTCCACTTTTTTCTCTCATCATATGGCAACTATGGAAGGTGGTTTTGTGACAACGAACGATGAGGAGCTGTATCATATTTTATTGTCTCTAAGAGCTCATGGATGGACTAGAAATTTGCCGAAAGAGAATCAAGTTTCTAATAAAAGCGATGATTGGTTTGAGGAATCTTTTAGGTTTGTTTTGCCAGGTTATAATGTGAGACCTGTCGAAATGAGCGGGGCAATTGGAATAGAGCAACTTAAGAAACTACCTGGTTTTTTAGAAAAAAGAAGAGAAAATGGAAAATATTTTAATGAATTGTTTGGCAATCATCCAGATTTTATTATTCAAAGGAATATAGATAACAGTTCATGGTTTGGTTTTTCGTTAATAATTAAACCAACTTCAACACTTAAACGAAAAGATGTCGTTAATATGCTTACCGAGAATGGTGTAGAATGTAGACCTATTGTTACTGGAGATTTTACTCAGAATGAAGTAATGAAGTATTTTGATTACGAAATACATGCGGAATTAAAAAACGCAAAATATTTGCATGAAAACGGCTTTTTTGTAGGAAATAGCCAGGTTGATTTGAAAAAAGAAATTAAACTTTTATTAAAACTATTAAATACTTTTTAGAAAATCACTTAATCGTATTTATGATATTGTTATTAGATTAAATTGACCATAATTCTTAATGAAAAAAATATAAGAGTAAATCATGTTAATTAACTTCTAATTCCTTGTTTATCATCTATTTAATTAGTTAGAATTGCGATAGGTTCAAATAATTTTGAAAGGGCTATTATTTTAGCTAAAGCAGCCAAAAAGTTAGAACTCTAAGTCGGGTTTAATACTGAAAAGACCAGATAGAATCATGAGAAAATTAACAGATGTTTCTATATTAAATAATTTAGGATGGTAACATATTATTAATCTGAAGAAGGAATAAGAAAAATTTATAAATAGTATCAGAATTACAAAAGCGATTAAATTATATAAATCAGATTTTGTTATAAGCAGTTGGCAATAAAAAAATCATAGATTTGTTACAACATTATTAAATTATTATTTATGTTAGATTTAAAAGGAAAATCTATATTAATTACAGGAGGTACAGGCTCACTTGGAAAAGCATTAACAAGCCATATACTGTCAAAATACCCAGAAACTAGAAGGTTAATTATTTACTCTAGAGATGAGCAAAAGCAATTTCAAATGGCTCAGGAGTACCCAGTTGAAAAATTTCCTCAAATTCGTTACTTTATTGGAGATGTTAGAGACAGGGAACGTCTAGTAAGAGCATTTCAAGGGGTTGACTATGTAATTCATGCAGCTGCCATGAAACATGTTCATATAGCCGAATATAACCCAGATGAGTGTATTAAAACCAATATAGGTGGAGCTGAAAATGTGGTTGCCGCTTGTTTAAGCACGAAAATACAGCGCGTAGTCGCTTTGTCAACAGACAAGGCCTGTGCTCCAATTAATCTGTATGGTGCCACTAAATTGACATCTGACAAATTATTTATAGCAGCAAATAATATTAAAGGTGAAAATCCAATTAGATTTTCTGTTGTCAGATATGGAAATGTTATGGGTTCCAATGGTTCTGTAATACCATTCTTTATCAATAAAAAGAAGGAAGAAAATATACTACCAATAACAGACCCTAATATGACACGATTTAATATTTCTTTACAAGGAGGTGTTGATATGGTGATGCATGCTTTAGAGTACGCTTGGGGAGGAGAATTATTTGTGCCAAAGATACCATCTTATAAAATTATGGATGTAGCAGAGGCTATAGGTCCTAGTTGCGAAAAACCAATTGTTGGAATAAGACCAGGGGAAAAAGTTCATGAAGAGATGATTACTTCTTCAGATTCTTTTTACACGTATGATTTGGGAAAATATTATACTATTTTACCATCCATGCATAAATGGAAATTAGAAGAGTTTATTAGCACTTTTAATGCAAAAAAGGTTAAGCAAGGATTTAGTTATAATTCCGGAGATAATGAAGAATGGGAAACTGTTGAGAGTTTAAGAAGATTAATCAGAGAACATGTAGATAGTTCATTTGAAATATGACGAAAAAAAAAGTAATACCTTACGGAAGGCAATATATAGATCAAAATGATGTTGATGCTGTTGTGTCTACATTAAAGGCCGATTTTTTAACTCAAGGACCAAAAGTAAAAGAGTTTGAGGATAAATTTGCAGAATATGTTGGGGCCAAATATGCAGTAGCAATAAATAATGCCACTTCAGGCTTGCATTTAGCTGTTTTGGCATTAGGATTAAAAGAAGGAGAGCGTGTTATTACAACGCCCATTACTTTTGCAGCATCAGCCAATTGCGTAAGATATGCTGGAGGTGAAGTTTGGTTTGCCGATATAAATCCTAACAGCTATCTATTGTCTTTAGAAAGCACCAAAAAGCTTATTGAAAGTAAGCCAAAAGGATTTTTTAAAGGGATTATCCCTGTTGATTTTGCAGGACTTCCAGTAAACTTAGAAGCTTTTAGAGAATTGGCAAATAAGCACAATTTATGGATGATAGAAGACGCTTGTCATGCACCTGGAGGTTATTTTACAGATTCTAAAGGAAGTAAACAGAGATGTGGAAATGGTAATTTTGCCGACATAGGTGTGTTTTCATTTCATCCGGTTAAGCATATTGCTTGTGGAGAAGGCGGTATGGTAACCACAAATTCTGAAAAATTATTCAAAAAACTGTCTTTACTTAGAACTCATGGCATTACTAAGGAAAACATGGCCGAAAACCATGGTGGTTGGTATTATGAGATGCAAGAATTAGGATTCAATTATAGGTTGACCGATTTTCAATCTGCCCTAGGAATTTCTCAATTAAAGAAGAACGATAAAGGGGTAGTTAGAAGAAATCAGATTGCTGATACGTATAAGAAAGCATTCAAGAATAAAATAAAATTACAAAGTTTACCAAAGGGTTATTATAATGCTCATCATTTATTTGTGATTGAAGTTGAAGACAGAAAAGGGTTATATGACTCTTTGAGAGAATGTAATATCTTTGCTCAAATTCATTATATTCCTGTACATAGCTTACCGTATTATAAAAAAATAGGGTATCGAAACGCAAATTTAAGCAATGCCGAAAATTATTATTCAAAATGTATTAGTTTACCAATGTATCCGAGTTTAACAGATGAGGAACAAGCATTTGTTATAGAAAAAGTTTTATCTTTCATCTATGGCTAATTTAGCGATAATACCAGCAAGAGGAGGTAGCAAACGTATCCCAAGAAAGAACGTTAAACTATTTTTAGGTAAGCCCATTATCGCTTATTCAATAGAAGCAGCATTAAAAAGCAATTTGTTTGATGCGGTTATGGTATCGACAGATGATGAAGAAATTGCCAGAATTGCTATTAATTATGGTGCAAAAGTTCCCTTTTTAAGAAGTAGTAATAATGCTAGTGACTTTGCAGTTTTAGCAGATGTAGTCCATGAAGTTGTTACTAACTACAATGAGCAAAATAAGAGTTTTGATAATATTTGTTGTGTGCTCCCAACCGCACCTTTTATCACTTCAAATAAAATTAGCGAAGCTTATAATAAGCTTACCGAAGGGAATTTTGACAGTGTTTTTCCAGTGTTAGAGTTTTCCTTTCCAATACAACGTTCGCTAAAAATTGAAGCAAATAAAGTAACCATGGTTTGGAGTGATCATTTAAATACACGCTCGCAAGATTTAGAACCAAGATATCATGATTCAGGTCAGTTTTATTGGCTAAAAGAATCTACTTTTAGAAAAGAGAAAAAATTATTTACAGACAATTCTGGAGCTATTATCATTTCAGAACTGCATGCCCAGGACATTGATACAGAAACGGACTGGAAACTAGCAGAAATTAAATATAAACTCATGCTTAATGACCAAAAAAATAATCTTTAGGGCGGATGGAAGCTCCACAGCAGGGTTAGGGCATTTATATAGATTATTTAGTCTAGTAGAAATTGTTAAAGATACTTTAGACTTTATTTTTTTAACACATGAAACTTCAACAGTATCGGTTATTCCTAAAAATTATAATAAGGAAATTATACCGAAAAACATTAAGGTTGAAGAAGAGCCCGATTGGTTAGCAGCTCATTTTTATTCTAAAGAATACATCATTATTGCAGATGGTTATCAATTTACGGCATACTATCAAAAGCAAATAAAAGAGAAAGGCTATAATTTAATATATATTGATGATTTAGCAAGTGAGCACATGTATGCAGACGTGGTAATAAATCACTCACCTTATATTCGAAAAAAACATTATAAAAAAGAAGCCTATACAAAAATAGTTTTAGGAACGCAATATGCGTTGTTAAGACCGATTTTCTTGAAAGAAGCACAACAAAACAAGGTTATAAGCAAGATTGATAGTGCTTTTGTGTGTTTTGGAGGTGCAGACCCTTACAATTTAACGTTAAAAGCGGTAGAAGCACTCTTACTAATACCTAATTTTAAGAACATACATGTTGTTTTAGGTGGCGCTTATAAGTACAAAGAGATTTTTGATTTAAAAGAAAAGAATTCTTTTAAAATAAAAACATATAGAAACCTTTCGGGAGAAGATTTAATACAAACCATGCGGCAATGCAACTTTGCAATCGCACCAGCAAGTACCATTTTATATGAGCTCTCGTGTGTTAAAATACCAATTTTAAGTGGCTTTTATGTAGACAATCAAAAATTGATTTATAAAGGCTTTTTAAGCAGTGATGCTATTTATAAAGGCGAGAACATGAAAGATTATCAAATTTCAGATTTTGAAAATAGAATAAATTCAATTCTGAGAAATCCGAGATTTAATCAACAAATAGAAGCCCAAAAAAAACTTTTTGATGATAAAATAGCCTTAAGGCATTTAAACTTAATTAAACAATTATGTTAACAATAGGCGTACTTTGTAGTGGCGGATTAGGTTTAGAAACACTAACAAAAACAGCTAAACATCACACTATTCAATTTGTTTTAACAGATAGTAAATCAATAGAAATAATAGAATTTTCTAGAGAGAATGATATTCCTTGTTTTGCTGGAAACCCTAGAAACAATAAAGGGTATCACTTTATTAAAAATCTTGATGTAGATGTCATCGTATCAATAAACTACTTGTTTTTAATAGAGAAAGATATTATTAACCATTCTAAAATCTTAACGTTTAATTTACATGGCTCCTTATTGCCAAAATATAGAGGAAGAACTCCTCATGTATGGGCAATAATAAATGGGGAAATCGAGGCGGGTGTAACGGCACATGTTATTGATGAAGGCTGTGATACAGGTAACATAATCCATCAATTGGTGGTGCCCATATTGTTAGATGACACAGGAGCTATGATGCTTGAGAAATATGCTAGACTATATTACCCCTTAGTTGAAAAAGTGCTTCAAGCAATTGTTTCTAATACATTAATATTAAAAGGACAAGATGAAGATGAGGCAACATATTTTGGAAAGCGAACGCCTGATGATGGGGAAATTAATTGGAATAGCAGTAAGGAAGATATTAGAAACTGGGTAAGAGCGCAGGCCAATCCTTATCCAGGAGCTTTTTCTTATTATAATACTAAAAAAATTATTATTGATAAAGTATCCTTCTATAAGGAAGAAGTCGATACAAGACAATATGGTATTGGAGAAATTATTAAAGTGCATCCAAAGGTTCTTGTAAAGTGTAAAAATGGGGTAATAGTATTAGATGTAATAAGGACAGAAAACTGTACTTTTGCCAAAGGAAAAACATTTGGTAATGAAAATAGGGAATAGAACTATAGGTGGAGACAATCCATGCTTCATTATTGCAGAATTATCTGCTAATCACAATGGGGATTTAGATGTGGCAATAGAAACGATTAGGGAAGCAAAAAGAACAGGAGCCGACGCGATAAAACTTCAAACCTATACTCCTGATACGCTAACCATAGATTGTGATAACGCGCATTTTAGAATTTATGGAGGTACGTTATGGGATGGTAAATCACTCTATGAGCTTTACGGAGAAGCATACACACCATGGGAATGGCACAAAAAACTTTTTGAAGTAGCAGAGGAAGAAGGTTTAATTTGTTTTTCATCACCTTTTGATTTTACTGCAGTAGATTTTCTTGAAGAACTTAATGTTCCAGCTTATAAAATTGCATCATTTGAAATACAAGATATTCCGTTAATAGAATATGCGGCTTCGAAAGGAAAACCAATAATTATGTCTACTGGAATTGCTGAAGAAAAGGATATTCAATTAGCTGTTGATACATGTAGAAAAGTAGGGAACAATGATATTATTTTATTAAAATGTACATCATCCTATCCCGCGCCGTTAGAACTGGCTAATTTAAGAACCATTCCAGATTTAAAAGAACGCTTCGGTGTAGAGGTTGGTTTTAGCGATCATACTTATGGTTCTTTAGCGCCAACTATAGCAACCGCATTAGGAGCTACCGTTATCGAAAAACATTTTATTTTGGACAAGTCTATTGGAGGGCCAGATGCAGATTTCTCTTTGGATGTAGCTGAATTTACAGAATTAGTAGACAAGGTAAGAGATACTGAAAAGTTACTAGGAAAAGTGTCTTATGAAATCTCAGAAAAAGTAAAAAATAATCGAAAATTTGCAAGGTCATTATTTATAGTGCAAGATGTAAAAGCGGGTGATATAATTACCAAAGAAAACATAAGGTCTATTAGACCAGGTTATGGATTACACCCAAAACATTACAAAGAAATTATGAAAAAATCGTTTGTTGGTAGTTTTAAAAGAGGCACACCATTGTCTTTGGAGATGTTTAAATAACTATTTTTTTGAATAGTTTAAAGTCATTTCAAAATACGAATTCAAGAATAGTAATATTTTGCCAACCTCCATTGCACTTTCAATACGTCGTAGATATCATTGATAATAATAGAGAGTCTAAAGTGGATTTATTTGTAATTAATGTACAAAATGTTTTCAAAAATTTTTGAATCTCTTGGTTTAGACCTAAACAAACTTAATAGTATTCCTTTTAACTTTTCAATAAAAAAATCTTATATGGAAAACTTAAATGTTGCAGCTTTTAAATGGCATCATTTTTTAATAACAGATATTATTTTAAGGGATAATAATTAGAATGTTATTTAAGATATATAGTGAAAATTAATTTTAGTAATGAGTAAATTAATTAGAAATACAGGCATATATACTATAGGTCGGGTTTTACCTCAAATTACAGGGTTTATCTTGTTACCGGTATATACAGAGTATTTACCTCCTGCTGAATATGGAATTGTAGAGTCCATGTTAGTTTTAGGAGCAGTACTTTCCATTTTTTTTTCTATGGCAACTGAGCGTTCTATATTTAGATTGTATTACGATTTTACATCTGAGGAAGAAAAGAAAATATTTGTTGGTAATATATCTGTTCTCATGCTCATGTTTTCAACATTGATTCTTGTGTTAATTTTTTTTAGCAGAGATTTTATTGCCCAGATTTATTCAAGTATTGAATTTATGCCTTACTATATTTATGCTATTGCTAATGCTTACTTTATGGCTTTTGCATTTATTCCCCAGACATTATTTCAAGTTGAGGAAAAAGCCATTAATTTTTTTGCGATTACCATGGGTGCTTTTTTTATTGGGCTGGGTTTTATATTGTATTATGTGGTTTTTTTAGAACAGGGGGCAGAAGGACTATTAAAAGGAAAAATGATAGGGAATTTTATAATGCTGCCTATATATATATATATAATTGTAAAAAAGTCAAGTTTCCAAATTAAAAAGTCTGTAATTAAAAACATTTTACTGTTTTCTTTACCAATGGTTCCAACACTTTTAACGGCATGGATTTTAAATATGTCCAATAGAATTTTTATCGAGCATTATTTCACTCTTGAAGAGGTTGGTATTTTTTCTTTAGCCTTTAAAATAAGCGGTGTAACTACTATTCTTTTTGGTGCTTTATATACCGCATATAACCCTCTGTTCTATCGTTTAGCAAACCATAAAGATAAAGTATATGCAAAAGATAGGATAAAAGGTCTCAATCAAGCGATTATTATATTTGCCCTAATAATTTGTTTTGTAATTTCTTTCTTTTCAAAAGAATTAATTAATATTTTCTTAGATGAAAAGTATGTTTCGGCGGCTGGGGTTATTCCTCTAATTGTTTTCTCTTTGCTTATTCTGCAAATATCAGGTTTATATAATTTAATGATATATCAAAGTAAAAAGTCAACAACTATTATGTCAATTTCTATAGTAGCAGCATTTGCAAGTATTGTTTTTAATTTTTTATTAATACCTAAGTTTGGCATGTACGGAGCGGCTTGGTCATCTATTACATCGGCCATTATGATTTTTATATTAAGCCATATATATGCGAAAAAGAATTACTATATTAAACTGCCTTTAAAAAAAGTGCTGGTATGGATTACGATTGCATCCTCAATTGTTTTTTTAGATATTTATATTAACCTCACAAATTTTTATTTATTATTTGCTGTCAAAATTATTTTGACAGCACTGGGTTTTTATTTTTTCTATAAAAGGGAGTTCAAAACTTTAAAACTTTTGATTAAGTAATTATTATGAGCATTATGAATATAGATGATGTATAAATTGGATAAAATATCAAATGATTTGTATGGATCTTTTTAAATTAAAATAAGCAGTTAAAGATTTTAATCTTAGTTCTTAAATAAACAATGAAACTTATATTCTGTATTTCCAATTTATTTATTCCTGCAACTTTAACCTTAATTAAAGAGGCAGGAGACAAACATGTTTTAGTCTACACAGATCAAAAAGGAATTTTAGAATTTTTCGAAAGCATACATTTGAAAAATGTCACTATTTATTACCGACAAGAAATATATTTAAGAAAAAGTCTAAAATCTATAGTTGGATATTTTAAAGTGCGTAATAAAATCTTAAAAGAACTTCAATCTTATAGTTTTTCCGAATTGTATTTTTTTCATAATATTTTCGGTATGATTGAAAATTGGCTAATGAAGGCGTTAAGTTCAAAGATGAAAATTTATCAAATTCCAATTTTCAACGAACTTCAGTTTGATAAAAAGTACACTATAAAATCCCTTAAAGGAGTGCTTAGAGCTTTAGTTATTGACAAAGTAAAGGTTGAACCACTATGGAATGGCCATCGGTTTATTTACAGGGCGTCTGATTCTTTTTTTAAATCAATAAAAGCAAAAATTATTAAACTTAGTATTGATGACGCATTTATTAAAGAAATTATTCAAGATACATTTCGTTTCGGGGATAGTAAAATGGTTTTACTCACGGGTTCGGTTATTGAGTTAAAGCAAGTGAGTGAAGATGAGTATATTAAAAAAATTAATGTTTTAATCGAAAAAATTGGTAGAAAGCATATATCTGCGAAACCTCATCCACGGTTAAATAATAGATATGGTTTTGAGAATGATTTAAACCTAATACCTTCATTTATACCTGCTAATGTGCTTTTTTCAAAATTTAAGATTTTTATAGGTTACAGTTCGTCAGTATTAAGCGAAGTTGCTGACAATGGAGGAATAGCAATTTCATTATTAGATTATTTTAAACCTGTTTCAAATCAATATAGAAATACTTATAAGAATTATTTAAATGATAATCTAGAAAAAGGAATTATTCATTATCCAACTAACATAGATTCGGTTATTTCCATTTTAAGAAATAATTCGGAATTAATTTTGGATAATAACTTGTAATTGAAAATAAAATGGAAGTACTCAAATCCGAAAAAATTAAATTAGAGAGTTTCTATTCTTTTCTGCTATTAATAATTTTTATTATAAATCCATTATTCGGATTAGTTTTTCTAAGTTTTTATCTTGTTCTAAGTGATAAAAATAATAGCTCACTAGTTAAATTAACCCCATTTCTAGTAGCATTATTTATTGGGTGTGTTAACTCAACGAAAGTGCCTGAGAATGATTTAATTTGGTATCTAAGTGAGTATCTTAAGGCAGGGAATATGTCGTTTTTAAAATATATTGCTTCTTTCGGCGTGTTGGGTAATACGATTGGAGTTTTATCTAATAGTAAAGAAATCGTCTTCGCAATATTTAACTATGTAATATACCAAATTCTGGGTGATAACACAAAACTATATGTACTTCTCTATAGCTTTATAGCTTACAGTTTTTTAAACTTAGCAATATATAAATTTGGTAAGGCAATCAAAATTCCAATTAAATTTATTATTACCGCAATTTTCATAATGTCTTTCACACCGTACATTTTTACAATGTCGGCAATATTATTAAGGCAATTTTTAGCGGCATCTCTTTTAATGTATATTTTAGTTAATAAACTTTGTTATAATAAAAAATCTTATTTTTTAATACTTTGCATGGTTTTAATTCATTCTTCTGCATTTTTATTTGTTCCTTTTTTGTTTATTCCTTTTTTCAAGAAAACTTTATTAAACAAAAAAACAATTTTATATTATTTCTTAATTGTGTTAGTTCTGTTTAATGTGCAAAATATCGCATTAATATTATTGCCATTATTTGATAATATCCCGATGTTCAGATATATTCTCACAAGAGCAAGTCAAGACACAACTTTTGATTTAGGTCAATTATCTATCGCAAAAATAATTACATCTATTCTAACGGTTTTTTTACCTTTAATTTTAATATATTATTTAAGACCAAGATTAAAAAAAGAAAATGGGCTTATACATTTCTTTAATGTACTTTTAGTATTAGTTATATTTATTCTTGCCAATTTACACCAATCTGAACTCTCAAATAGGTTAAATTTTTATGTTTGGCAATTTTTTCCCTTTGTCTTTCTGCTGTATATATGGTATTTTAAGTTGCATAGATTAATATTGATTAATATTGAAATTTTAATTATAAGTTTCTTTATTTATTATCTAAGCACAGGAACTTGGACTTATACACTAGAAGAAGGGGTGTATTATTATTCACTATTAAATTATCTAATTTAGAATGAAAACTATTGCAGTATTAATTACATCATTTAATCGAAAAAATATTACTTTAAAATGTTTGGAAAAATTATTTTCACAAAAACTTACAGATTTTAGTTTAAATGTGTTTTTAGTAGATGACGGGTCTACTGATGGGACATCCGAAGCTATCTCAAAAAAATTCCCTCAAGTTCAAATTATTAACGGTGATGGGAATCTTTATTGGAATAGAGGTATGCATAGGGCTTGGACCGAAGCTTCAAAACAACATAATGATTTTTATTTGTGGTTAAATGATGATACTTTTTTATATGATGACGCGATAAAAAATTCGCTAGAGATTTCATCTAAAGTTGGGGAGGGCGCAATTATTGTTGGGGCCACCTGTTCGGTTATAAATAAGCAGTTAACAACATACGGAGGTAGGCGAGGTAAAAAAGTTATTCAGAATGACGGTGAGATGAGAGAATGCTCAACATTTAATGGGAATTTTGTTTTAATACCTAATAGCGTTTATAATAAGCTTGGTAATTTAGATTATAAATTCCGGCACTCATTTGGAGATATAGAATATGGAATGAGAGCAATTAAAAATAAAATTAAAATATATATTGCTCCAAAACATATAGGTACTTGTGAACCTCATGATTCAGTTATAACATGTTTTTCCCCTAAAGTCCCATTACTAAAGAGGCTTAAACAATTTTATTCACCTTTAGGAATGAACCCCCAAGAGTTTTTTTATATGAATTTAAAATACAGAGGATTTTTTATAGCTAGTAAGGTTTTTATAGCCACTCATTTAAGAGTCTTGTTTCCGAAGCTTTGGTTAAATAATTGATAATCGTTATGAATGAAATAAAATATTCTATTATTATTCCACACAAGAATTCATTTGATTTATTATGTAAGCTTTTAAAATCAATTCCAATTTGTGATAGTTATCAAGTTATTGTTATAGATGATAATAGTGAGTTTCATGAAACGGAAAAGTTGAAAAATAATGCATTTAATGATAACGTTAAAATTTTATATAATTATAATTCAGAAGGGGCTGGTAAAGCTAGAAATATTGGATTAAAGGAAGCAGAAGGAAAATGGGTGCTATTTGCAGATGCAGATGATTTTTTTTCTGATGGCATTGAAATGTTATTAGAAAAATATTTTGAATCTAGATGTGATATTATTTATTTTGGGACTACCAGTAACTATATCGATACAAATAAAATAGCATATCGACATGAACGTTATATGAATCTTGTTAATGATTTTATAAACGATAACAGTAAAGAAGACGCTCTAAAGTACTTTTATACGCCGCCTTGGAGCAAATTAATTAGAAGAAAGATTATTGAAGAAAACAATATAAAATTTGAGGAAATTATTACATCTAACGATATATATTTTTCATTAAAATCTGCTTTTTACGCAACATCTATTTGTGCTACTTCAGATATTTTATATAATATAACGGTAAATTATGGAAGTTTAACAAATTCAATAAGTTTGAATCATTTTGATACTAGACTTAACGCTGCTTTACGTGCCAATAAATTTTTGTGTTCAATTAACAAAAAAAAATATCAGCAATCCGTTTTATATTTTTTAGCTAAATCTTATATGTTTGGATTCAAATACGTGATTTTGGTATGCACTAAACTATTTCGAAATCGCTCAAATTTATTCATAGGAATGAGTAAGATATTTAATATTAGAAAAGTATTAAATCAAAGGGAAAACAGGAATTATCTAGAAAAAAAAGTTGATAATATAGAGGATTTTTGATTAAAATGGTCATTAGTTTTATTTTCAATTAGAGCAATTAAAAAAGAAAAAGAGTTAGTTATATGTCAAAAATAATAATAGCATTATGAAAACCGATTTTTATGGTGTTAATGTAGATTTACTATCTAAGGAAGATGTCATTACCAATGTTAAGCAACGATTTTCAGATGAAATTAAAACCATAGTATTATTTCTTAATGCTCATTGTTATAATATTTCAAGCAAAAATATAGAATATAGGAATGTTTTAAATAATGCAGATTTTGTATTGAATGACGGTATTGGTGTTGAATTAGGCGGAAGAGTTAGGGGGATAAGATTTAAGGATAATTTAAATGGAACCGATTTAATACCTCAAATTTTAAATGAATTATCTAATGATGGAAAGATATTTTTATTAGGTGGGAGGGAGAATGTTGCAGAAAAAGCAAGGGATGAGCTTGTTAAAGCGAAACTAAATGTAGTCGGTTTTCATAATGGTTTTTTTCACGACGATAATAAAATTTTAAATGAAATAATTAAATCTGATGCAAATATTTTGGTTTTGGGCATGGGAGTTCCAAAACAAGAAATATGGTTGAATGACAATATTGAAAGTTTATCAAATATTAAACTAGCGATAGCTGGAGGAGCAATTCTTGATTTTATTTCTAAATCTATTCCAAGAGCTCCTAAATGGATGAGAGATATTAGACTTGAATGGCTCTATAGGCTTATGTTAGAGCCTAAACGGATGTGGCAAAGATACTTAATAGGCAATGTTAAATTTGTTTATTACATTATGAGAAATAAAGTTTAATTTTCTTTTTGTGTTTTATAAAGTTTTAAAAACACAAATATTGTTGTATGACAGATAAAAAATATTATTATAGAATTGATTTGATAAAGAGATATCTATTTTTGTCTTTTGCATTTTTTCTTCCTATAAATCAAAGGATTTCTACAATAAATATTGTTCTTTTAGTAGTTTTTTCTTTATTAAACCTTAGAAAAAGCAAAATCAATTTTAAAACGGAATTTATCCCTTTAATTGTACTGTATTTTATTTATTGTTTGTCACTTTTATATTCATCCGAGTTACAATTAAGTATAATTGAAAAAAAAGCATCGCTGTTATTTTTCCCCATTATTTTTACATTTAATAGGAATATTGTAAAATACTATGAATTAATTTTTAAATACTTTGTGCTTGGATGTTTAGTTGCACTTATAATATGCGAAATAAATGCTTTTTACAATTCATTTAATTTTGAACATTTTTATTTTGATTCAAGGGTAGACAAGTCTATCTCATTTTATAATTCATTAATTCAAGAGAAAAACTTATTTTTTAGTTATAACTTTTCATTTATACATCAAACAGTATATTTTGCAATGTATATGTTGTTTGCCATAACTATTTTGCTTTATAAAAAAATTTTTAAGTCAAAAACTATACAATATTTCATTATTTCTATTTTAATAATGGGTGTTTTTCAGACCCTTAACAAAGCAGGTTTTATTGTACTACTATTTTTAGCATTAACTAAAATTTATTCCATTATTTCTAATAAAAAAATAGCTGTAATTAGTTCTATCCTATTTTTGTTTTTTGGTTGCTTAGTTTTTATTTTAAATCCTAGAGTTCAAAATTTAAGTAAAAAAAAATTCTTTATTGACGAATCAAAAATAATAGAAAAAGATTTTAAAAAAATTAAGAATACGAAGCCAACTGATACAGATTTTAGAGTCATGTTATGGGTGTCTGCAATTGAGATGATTAAAGAGCATCCCGTAATTGGAATTGGGGCTGGCGGATCTCATAATAGACTTTACGAAGTGTTTGCTGTGAAACGGCAGTGGTATTACTCAATTGAAAAATATCATGCTCATAATCAATATTTACAAATTCTTTTAGATATTGGCATTATTGGTTTCTCTGTTTTTGTTTTTTTATTTATTTATTTTTTACGTAAGGTTTTTAGAAATTATGATAACAATTTAAAATTGATTGCGATTAATTTTGTCTTAATTCTTACAATAAATTTTTTGTTTGAATCTATGTTTGAACGATATTCAGGAATTTCTTTTTTTGCTTTTTTTTATTGCTTGTTATTTCTAGTTATTCAACAGAGGAAAGGCTTCAAAGAACTTCAAATAAATGTCTCTTGAAACCAAATTTAAAGTAAATGGTTTTTGCAAAATATAATTAATAAAAAAGCAACCTTCCTAGATGTTCTTTAATTATTTTTGCATAAAGAATCAAAATATATGATAGTAAAAAACATATGTTGTATAGGCGCAGGTTACGTTGGTGGCCCAACAATGGCGGTGATTGCTAATCAATGTCCGCATATAAAAGTAACCATTGTTGACATTAATGCATCAAGAATTGCGGCTTGGAATGATAAAGATTTAAGTAAACTGCCTGTTTTTGAACTAGGTCTGGACAACATTGTTAAAGAAGCATTTTAATAGGAATAATAACATTAAGACACCAAAAAAAATTTATACAGAAAACCAAAACTAAAAACTTCAGTAATAGGCACTGGCCGTGCTGTTTGGTAACTGATTTCTGTTTAGGCTAAACAGGCCATTGAAGGTCTGTGTGCAGTATGTTAGTACAAAAACCCAAAAAGCCACAAGGGGATTTTATAAGCATGCCCTATTTCAATGTCATCGGCAGCCACAAAGGCATTTTCAAGGTGTTTTACCTGCTTAAGGGTCTTTTTCCCGCCTCCAATTTCAAATATGTGGCCGTCCATAAAAAAATCACCTGCTTTGGTGTAATGCAGTGGCGCAACAACTTCTGCCTGATTAATAAAAAAGCTTTCCCTAATAGTTCCAATGTTGCTGTGTTCCCTGGCAAGGGCATATTGAAGGTTGGGATGGTGCAGATAGATTTTTTCGGGTTTTTGCAAGATGCCTATGCCTTTTGTGTCGGCATACAGACTTTTTATAATACGAAGGTCTTCCAAATACCGTAGAAAATGTATAAGACTGTTACGGCTTATGCCGATACGTTCGCTTAGTTTGCTTATGTTGGGTTTAAAGGGAACCGATTGGGCCACGACGTGCAGCAGCAAGCGTATTTTTTCAATACTGGCATAACTGATATCCTGGGAAGAAGGGAGATCTATGCTCAGGGCAAGCGATATGGTTTCCGCAAGCTTTTGCAGGTATAATTTGGGTGATTCCATAAAATAAGGATAATACCCATAGTGCAGGTAATCGCTGAAATGCTCCAAAGGGCGCAGTTGCCCCGTTATCTCCATGGCTATGGACGTGTGTGAAGTGATAAGATCGCCAAACGCAATGGGGCCAAAATCGCATTTTTCTGTATAATTGAGGTATTCCCGAAAAGAAAGCCCCGGGAGCTCGTACATAACCGCCCTGCGGCTTAAATCTCCCTTGGCCCGGTCAAGGTGCAGCATTGAAGACCCGGTAAAGACCATTTTTAAATCGGGCCGGTCGTCATATATGTTTTTAATTTCCTGCGACCAGTTGGAGTAACGGTGAACCTCATCCAATAATAGAAATTTTCCCCCTTGTTTTACAAAGGTATCTGCCAAATCAACCAAGGTGTTGGCCGTAAAGAACAAATCATCCAAGCTTATGTATAGGGTTTGTTTACCTTTGGGCAAATGCTCCTTTGCATATTGAAGCAATAACGTTGTTTTTCCTGCACCGCGGGCTCCTTTTATACCAATCAAGCGACTGTTCCAGTCTATTTGACTTGCCAGGTACCTTTTAAATTGCATAGGTGTCCGCATTAACTTTTGATATGATTTTTCAAATAATTGCTCCATATTGTTTTTCTTGTTGAGCAAAAATAATAAAAAATGTTAAATAGAAACAACAATAAATATATAATAGTGCTTTTTAAACCTGAATAATTCCTCTAGTGTTAAGCCAAGTCTGTAATTTTAGGTCAGGCCAACGTTATTTTTTGTTCGGTCAAGGCAAAAAATAGTTGCATAGCCTTAGCTACAGAAGTATTTTTAACGGACCATTGGGGCGGTTCATCCCTATTGGTATAGCAAAGGTTATGCAAAAGCATGGGTCGCTTCATGATAAGTTTTATTATCTAGTTATAGGTTAAAACCCTGCTCCCGATATCGGAAGAAGAACGAGCGACGAGCCAGCCTGCCGGCTAGGCAGGAAATCTTATAATAATGGGATTCCTCTTCGTACCTCATTCGGACAAGCTGACTTTAAAAAGGATTTCATTCTTTTGTTTTAAAACTATGGATTTCAAATCCATAATGGTTTATCTTCATAGGAAGAATGACAATATGTCCCTTTGTTGTTATCCTTCTGAATGACAAACTAACTGTCATCCGAGAGCAGCAAGGAATCTCTATACTTTCATTTATCTTTTAATCTTCTGAAGGTTATTTATAACAAACTTGGATTCATCAGTTGTGATTCCTTCTGAATGATACGTTTGTCATACAGGGAACAAGATGCATCCCAATTTATAAACAAAAACAATATTAAATTAAAACCATAATTTTAAACGGATTCCTTTAAATTTGTTTTTTTGTTAATTAGAGAGGAGTTTAATGATTTGATTAAATTGAGACCAAAAATTAATTAAAGCTGTTTATGGACGGTGTTTAATTAAGGTCTATTAGCTTTGTGTTTTTAAATTGTATTAGAAAATGAAAATAAAAAATATTTGCTGCATCGGCGCAGGCTACGTAGGAGGTCCAACTATGGCGGTTGTCGCTCAACAATGCCCACATATAAAAGTAACCATTGTTGATATTAATGCGTCTAGGATAGCAGCTTGGAATAATGAAAACTTAAGTAAACTACCTGTATTTGAACCTGGCTTGGATAAGATAGTTAAAGAAGCCAGAGGCAGAAACCTCTTTTTTTCCACAGATATAGACAAAGCCATAGACGAGGCCGATATGATTTTTATTTCGGTAAATACGCCAACCAAAACCTATGGCAAAGGAAAAGGAATGGCTGCCGATTTAAAATATATCGAACTGTGCGCGCGCCAAATAGCTAGAGTGTCTAAAAGCGAAAAAATTGTGGTTGAAAAATCGACACTTCCTGTTCGCACGGCTTCAGCTATAAAAAGCATTTTAGATTATACAGGTAATGGCGTTCAATTTCAAATACTTTCAAATCCTGAGTTTTTGGCTGAAGGCACTGCGATTGAAGATTTATTATCGCCTGATCGTGTTTTAATTGGTGGTGATACAACCGAAGAAGGTAAAAAAGCAATACAAGCTTTGGTTGAAATTTATGCTAATTGGATTCCTAAAGAACGCATATTAACTACAAATGTATGGTCTTCAGAGCTATCAAAACTGACTGCTAATGCTTTTTTAGCACAACGGGTATCATCTATAAATGCCATGTCTGAAATATGCGAAAAGACTGGAGCAGATGTAAATGAAGTGGCAAAAGCCATTGGAATGGATAGCAGGATAGGCTCTAAATTTTTAAAAGCATCCGTTGGGTTTGGAGGGTCTTGTTTTCAAAAGGATATTCTTAACTTGGTTTATATAGCTAAATCCTATGGGTTAAATGAAGTTGCAGACTACTGGGAACAAGTTATAATAATGAACGATTATCAAAAAAACAGATTCTCTGATAATATAGTAAGCACCTTATACAATACGGTTTCTGGTAAAAAAATTACATTTTTTGGTTGGGCTTTTAAAAAAGACACCAATGATACACGGGAATCTGCTGCAATTAAAGTGGCTGATAACCTTTTAAACGAACAAGCAGAAATAACAGTCTACGATCCAAAAGTAACTGAAGAACGCATTTATGCGGATTTAGAATATTTAGATTCTCGGAGTCCAGAAGAAAATAGAAACTTCCTAACGGTTCAAAATGATCCTTATCAAGCTAGTAAAGATTCACATGCTATTGCTATTTTAACAGAATGGGATGCCTTTAAAACCTATGATTGGGAAAGAATTTATGACAATATGCATAAGCCTGCATTTATTTTTGATGGTAGAGGTATTTTAGACACAAAAGCATTAGAAGAAATAGGTTTTGTTTGTTACAAAATTGGAAGTGGTACAAATATTAAGCAGTCAAATAAGGCAAGACTTAAACTATAAAGGGCTTAAAATAACGTACAATTTAGGAATCAAAGTCCTAAACTGTGCAATTTTTGTATATATTTGTGTATGATTACGAGAATAGCCCAAAAAGAGCTTCTAAATTTATCGAAACAATATAAAGCAATAGCTGTTGTTGGGCCCAGGCAATCAGGAAAAACAACATTGGTAAAATTAGTCTTTCCAAATAAACCGTATGTGAGTTTGGAAAATCCTAATATGAGAAATTTTGCCCTGGAAGACCCAAAAGCATTTCTTGAACAGTATCCAAATGGAGCTGTATTAGACGAAGTACAGCGAACGCCAGAAATATTTTCATATTTGCAACAAATTTTAGATGAAAAAGAAGATACAGCTCAGTTTGTACTCACAGGGTCCAACAATTTTTTATTACAACAAAATATCTCACAAAGCCTTGCAGGTAGAGTTGGGTATTTGAATTTGTTGCCTTTTTCTTTGTCCGAAATAAAAAAAATAGCTCCTAAAACAATTAGCAAAAAACTGTTTAAAGGCTTTTATCCGCCGTTATATGATAAACCTTTTGAAATTGAAAAGTGGTTTTTAAATTATATTCGCACCTATATAGAAAGAGATGTGAGGCAGTTGAGAGCCATTGATAATCTGGTTGTATTTGAAAGGTTTATAAAGTTATGTGCAGGAAGAGTTGGGCAATTATTAAATAAAAATGCTTTAGCTAATGAAGTTGGCGTAGATAATAAGACTATAGAATCTTGGATAAGTGTATTAGAAGCAAGTTTTATTTTATTTAGATTGCAACCACATCATAATAACTTTAACAAGCGAGTAGTTAAAATGCCTAAACTGTATTTTTACGATGTAGGATTGGCAAGTGCATTATTAGGGGTTCAAGATGCAAATCAATTAGATTTGCACCCTTTTAAAGGCAATTTGTTTGAAAATATGGTTGTTGTTGAACTTTTGAAACAGCGATTAAATAGAGGAAAACCAAATAATTTATATTTTTGGAGAAATAGTAGGGGAAATGAAATTGATATTGTGATAGATAATTTTGAAGAGTTAATACCTATTGAAATAAAATCTGGAAAAACAATTACCAATGATTATTTTAAAGGATTGAAATATTGGAATAATTTAACAGGATATAAAGGAGGAAGAATAATATATGGGGGTGAAGATTATCAAAAAAGAAGTGATGGTTTTGAAGTAATTCCTTTAGATTTGATAGACGAAAAATTAGGAAATAAAAACGAATAAAGTTGAAGAAAATTTTAATAACAGGAGCAGCAGGCTTCTTGGGCTCACATTTATGTGATCGTTTTATAAGCGAAGGTTTTTACGTCATAGGAATGGATAACTTCATAACTGGCGATAAAAAAAACCTTGAACACCTTAAAGGAAACCCAAACTTTGAATTTATTGAGCACGATGTTACTGAATTTATAAAAATTGAAGGTAATTTAGATTATATTCTACATTTTGCTTCACCAGCAAGCCCTATTGATTATTTGAAAATACCCATTCAAACATTAAAGGTTGGGTCTTTAGGCACCCATAATTTATTAGGTTTAGCCAAAGCAAAAGTTGCTAGAATCTTAATAGCATCAACATCTGAAGTTTACGGAGACCCCTTAGTTCACCCACAAACAGAAGATTATTATGGGAATGTAAATACCATAGGGCCAAGAGGTGTATACGATGAAGCCAAACGTTTTCAAGAATCCATTACCATGGCTTACCATAGATTTCATGGATTGGAAACACGTATTGTTCGTATATTTAATACGTATGGCCCGAGGATGCGATTGAATGATGGACGTGTTATTCCGGCGTTTTTGGGGCAAGCATTAAGAGGAGAGAATTTAACCATTTTTGGAGATGGTTCGCAAACACGTTCTTTTTGTTATGTTGATGATCAAGTAGAAGGTATCTACCGATTATTGTTAAGTGATTATGCATATCCTGTTAATATTGGAAACCCGCATGAAATAACAATAAAGGATTTTGCAGAAGAAATAATTAAGTTAACAAGAACACTGCAAAAAGTGATTTACAAAGACTTACCTGTAAACGACCCTATGCAGCGACAACCGGATATTACATTAGCAAAAAAATTATTGGATTGGGAACCAAAAGTTGCAAGAGATGAGGGACTCAAAATAACTTTCGATTATTTTAAGACGTTTTCAAAAGAGGAGTTATTCAAAAGTGAGCATAAAAATTTTAAAAATCATATAAAAAAATAAGTGAGTACTTTCAAACAAAGAAGATATTCTGGTTTTTTAAAACCTATTTCATACCTGATTGATTTGGGTATAATAAATGGTATTATCTTTTTATTTCAAATAAACTTAACTAATAGATACTTATTTTTAACCTACGCTTCAATTGTCTGGATAATAATCGCATTTAGAAATCAGTTCTATGAAGTAGAAAGGCATACAAGAATAATTCAAATTATTACACTGCTTCTTAAACAAACCATCTTTTTTTCTATCGTTCTCTATGCATTTATAGGAATTTTTAAACAACCAAATATAAGTAGGTTAGCATTAGGGAATTATTTACTTGTAGTTTTTACTTTGGTAACTTTTTTTAAAATTTTTTTCTTTTTTCTACTGAACAAGTATAGAACTTTACTTGGAGGGAACTTAAGAAAAGTTATTGTTATTGGGGATAATGAAAAAACCAGGCAGCTAATTCGAATTTTTAATACCAGAATAGATTTTGGGTATAAATTTCAAAGACAATTCACTATAAAAGATGATGATTTTTCTTTGCAAAAATGTTTTTCTTACGTAGTAGAAAATGATATTAATGAAATATACTCTTCAGTTGCAGAACTATCTAATAAACAACTTAATAAATTAATTGATTTTGCAGATAATAACCTTAGAGAATTAAAATTTATTCCAGATAATAAGGATATTTATTCAAAAAAGTTGAAATATGAATATTATGATTATATTCCAATTATTTCCTTAAGAACTATACCTATTCAAGACCCTGTAAATAAGCTAACAAAAAGAGTTTTTGATATACTTTTAGCCTCATTTATTTTAGTTTTTATTTTGTCTTGGTTAACACCAGTCCTAGCTATTTTAATTAAATTGGAAACCAAAGGCCCTGTCTTTTTTAAACAATCTAGAAACGGGTTTAACTATAAAGAGTTTGATTGTTATAAATTTAGATCAATGACTCCTAACAAAAATGCTCACCTTCATCAAGCAACAAAAAATGATCAAAGAATAACTAAAATTGGAAAGTTTATCAGAAAAACTAGTATTGATGAACTTCCTCAGTTTTTTAATGTGCTTTTTGGAGATATGTCCGTTGTAGGGCCGAGACCGCACATGGTTAGTCACACTAATATGTATGCAAGAAGAGTGGATAAGTTTATGGTGCGTCATTTTGTAAAACCTGGGATTACAGGATTAGCCCAAATAAGCGGTTTTAGAGGTGAGATAGAAGTAGAAAAAGATATTATTAACCGCGTGAAGTATGATATTTTTTATATAGAAAATTGGTCGCTTTTACTCGATTTAAAGATTATTGTCCAAACACTTATTAATGCATTAAAAGGAGAAGAAAAAGCCTATTAAAACAAAGATTTTGACACCTTCAGTTTCTATAATAACGCCAATGTATAATTCTGAAGCCTTTATTTCAGAAACCATAAATAGCGTTATTAATCAGACGTATAAGAATTGGGAACTCTTATTAATTGATGATGCTTCTGAAGACAATACACTTCAAGCTATTCAACCTTTTTTAGACAGCTATTCCAACATCAAACTTATAAAAAACGAAAGAAATTTTGGGGCTGCTATTTCAAGGAATAAAGGAATTGAAGTTGCAAAAGGAGATTATATAGCTTTTTTAGATGGTGATGATGTTTGGAAACCAGAAAAACTTGAAAAACAAATTGCATTTATGCAAAACAATGATTGTGATGTTTGTTTTAGCAGTTACAAGCAAATAGATGAAGATGGAAAGCCCTTAAACAAATTAGTAAAAGCATTACCCAAACTAACTTATTCAACATTTTTAAGAAGTAATTATATTGGTAATTTAACCGGAATGTATAATGTGAAAACTATTGGTAAAATAACGGTCCCTAATTTACGTAAAAGACAAGATTGGCTGCTGTGGTTAGCAGCTATAAAAAAGTCTGGTAAACCTGCTTTGGGCATCCAAGAGTCTTTAGCTTATTATCGTGTTAGAAAAAATTCTATGTCTTCAAATAAATTTAATCTTTTAAAATACAACTACATGGTTTATAAAAAAGGTC
>TARA_R110002049_G_scaffold732_6_pt1 | contig 43191 bp, 39 predicted proteins | sample TARA_R110002049 | Tara Oceans TARA_R110002049 (sample SAMEA4396941) | marine metagenome | biome: Polar Biome; feature: [SRF] surface water layer (ENVO:00010504); material: water (ENVO:00002006), including particulate matter (ENVO:01000060) such as... | depth 5 m | reverse complement strand
GATGTCGGTGACCGCCGCACGGGCGCTGGAAAACGGCATGACCTGTTTTGTGGGTATTGGTTTGCCTTCTGAAGCCGCCAACTTGGCGCGTCTTACCCATGCCCCCGATGTGGTACTGATTTATGAGTCCGGCACGCTGCAGACCAAGCCCGATATTCTGCCGCTCTCCATAGGCGATGGTGAACTGTGCGAATCAGCGCTGACCACCGTGGCGGTACCGGAGATGTTCCGCTACTGGCTCCAGGGCGGCAAAGTCGATGTGGGCTTTTTAGGCACTGCGCAGATTGACCGTTTTGCTAATCTGAACACCACGCTGATCGGCGATTATAAAGCGCCCAAGGTTCGCCTGCCGGGTGGCGGCGGTGCGCCGGAAATAGCCACCAACGCCGGTGAAGTCTTTATTACCCTGAAACACTCCAAGCGCGCCTTTGTGAAAGATGTCGACTTTGTCACCACCCTTGGCTTTGGCCGCGACGGCAAAGGACGCGATAACGTGCCCAATATCGGCAAAGGCCCTACTCGGGTCATCACTGACCTGTGCGTGATGAAGCCCGACCCGGACAGCAAAGAGCTGGTCGTGGTGTCACTGCACCCCGGTGTGAGTCGCGAAGACGTGACAGAAGCCACCGGCTGGGAAGTGCGCTTTGCCGAGCAGCTCGAAAGCACTCCAGAGCCCAGCGAAAACGAGCTGACGATTTTGCGTGAGCTCAAAGCGCGCACCGAACGGGCCCACGCGGACGCATAAAGGAGCTATTTATGAGCGATGTTGTTATGCAAGACGTCTTTCTATGTCATCCCCGCCGCACCGCCGTGGGACGTTTTGGTGGCACCCTGGCCAGCGTACGCCCGGATGATTTTACCGCGACGATTTTTAAAACCGTACTGGCAGAAGCGCCGGATCTCGACCCTGCCGCCATTGAAGAAGTCTTCATGGGCTGTGCTAATCAGGCCGGGGAAGATAACCGTAACGTGGCGCGCATGTCGTCGCTGCTGGCGGGCATTCCCACTTCGGTACCCGGCACGACCATGAACCGCCTGTGCGGCTCGGGTATGGACGCGGTGGGTACCGCGTTTCGCGCTATTAAAGCGGGTGAAATGGAGCTGGCGTTGGCCGGCGGCGTGGAGTCCATGTCTCGCGCGCCCTACGTGATGGGCAAGGCCGATAGCGCCTTCGCCCGTAGTCAAAAACTCGAAGACACCACCATTGGCTGGCGCTTGGTCAACCCGCTGATGAAGAAAGCGTTTGGGGTCGATTCCATGCCGGAGACCGCAGAGAACGTCGCCGAGCAGTTCAATATCTCTCGCGAAGATCAGGACGCCTTTGCCCTGCGCTCTCAGCAGAAGGCCGCTGCCGCCCAAAAGGCCGGGCGCTTTGCCCAGGAAATCACCGCCATCGAAATCCCGCGACGCAAGCAGGCACCGCTGATCTTTGACCAGGACGAGCATCTGCGGGAAACCACGCTGGAGAAGCTCGCAGGCCTACCGACGCCTTTTCGTGAAGGTGGCAGCGTCACGGCGGGTAACGCCTCCGGTGTCAACGACGGCGCGGCAGCCATGCTGGTGGCCAGCGAAGCGGCGGTCAAACAGCACGGTCTTAAGCCGATGGCGAAAATTATTGGTATGGCCACGGCAGGCGTCGAGCCGCGCATCATGGGCTACGGGCCGGTTCCGGCAGTGCAGAAACTGCTGAAGCGCACCGGTATCGCCATGGACGATATCGATGTGTTTGAGTTCAACGAGGCATTTGCCGCCCAGGCGTTAGCCTGTATGCGCGACCTCGGCCTGGCTGACGACGACCCACGCGTCAACCCGAACGGCGGCGCGATTGCGCTGGGGCACCCGCTGGGTATGTCCGGTGCCCGCCTGTTGCTGACCGCCGCCCATGAGTTGCAAAACAGCGGCAAGCGCTACGCACTGTGTACCATGTGTGTAGGTGTGGGGCAGGGTATCGCCACGCTGATTGAACGCGTTTAACGGAGACCATCATGGCATTTCATAGCATCAATGGCCGCAGCGTCGCTTACCGATTGCTCGGCTCGGAAGTGAATCCACTTATCGTGCTGGCGCATCCGCTGGGCATGAGCCAAGCGGTATGGGACGACGTGATCCCCGCGCTGCTGCCCCGCTACCGAGTGCTGACCTGGGATCTACCCGGCCACGGCGCAAGCCAAGCGGTCAGCGGTGAGCAGATTACGCCCGCTGACCTGGCCACTGAAGCGTTGGCGCTGGCAGATATTGCTGGTGCTGAGCGCTTTCACTTCGCCGGTACCTCAATTGGTGGCGTGGTCGGCCAGCAGTTGATTGCGGCGCACCCTGACCGCCTGCTTACTGCGACGCTGACCAACACAGGCGCAGTGATCGGCAACCCGGACTTATGGAATACCCGCGCAGGCCGCGTGCGGCAGGAAGGCTTGGCGGCGATGTCTGAAGAGATCGTGCCGCGCTGGTTTGCCCCGTCGGCGTTTGAGGCAAGCTCGGCGCTGAAAGCAGGCTGGTGCACCCAGATGGGCCGTGGCGACGATGAGTCCTACGCTCAGCTGTGCGAAATGCTTGGCCGCGATACGTTTGCCGGTAAGTTGGCGTCGAAGCACGTAGAAGTGCAGCTATTTGGCGGCAGCGAAGATATGGCCACCCCGCCCGCGACGCTGGAAGCGCTGTCTGAGGAACTCGGCGGCGTCCCACTGGAGATTTTTGACGGCGTGGGCCACGTGCCCTCGGTAGAAGCCCCGGCGCACTTCGCACAAAAGTTACTCACGGTGCTCGCCGCTGATTTGGGCGACGTGGCGAACCACGGCGTGGCTTACGCCACAGGCCTGGAGACCCGCAAGCAGGTACTGGGAGACGAGCATGTAGCGCGCTCTACCGCCAACGCCAACAGCCTGGACGCCCCCTTCCAGCAGATGATTACCCGCCTGGCCTGGGGCGAGCTTTGGACCAATGACGACCTAACCCGCCGCGAGCGCAGCATGATTACCACCGGTATTCTCGCCGCGCTTGGCCGTGAAGAGTTAACGCTGCACCTAAAAACGGCTAAGCGGATTGGGCTGACAGAAGCTGAACTGCGCCAGGTACTGATGCACGTAGCGATTTACGGTGGCGTTCCGGCCGCCAATCACGCCTTTGCCCTCGCTAAGGAGTTGGGCTGGGGTGAGTAGATTAGTGGCTCCATGAACGGTTGTTTTTTAAGAACAATGCATTTGCAAAGTGAGTGAGCCATTGCTGATCGAAGTGCCAACACCCCGGCATAGCCAAAAGCAGTGTGATGGTGCTGTACCCCTCAACAAAGACAACAAGAGGGTTAAGTGATGAAACGCCCTATCGCAAAAGAGCTACTCCTTGCTTGCAGCTTGGTTATATCCAGCTGCGTGCAGGCTGACACACGGCTTACCTTACTCGCGTCAATTTAGCGTTTTCATTGTTTGCGCTAATCGGCGAAAGTAGGGCATCTTTTTTCGCTGATATAGAACGCCATGCTGAACGCTCGAATCAAACTACGTCACTTGATGGCGTTTCTCGAAGTGGCCAAGCGGCGCAGCTTTGCGCGTGCTGCCGAGGCGCTGGCGATTACTCAACCGGGCATTTCCAAGGCAATACGCGAGCTTGAGGAGATTCTTGAAGCGCCGCTTTTCGAACGCACGTCGCAAGGCGTTTCGCTTACCCAAGCGGGGTTGACGCTGCTCCGACATGCAGGCCCTGCCATACGGGCGCTGGATGAAGGCGTCAGCGCTATTGGCGATGCCCACCGGGGCGGACGTTGGCTGCGCGTCGGGGCGCTTTCCACTGTTGAGAGCCGCCTGTTGCCAGTGGCGATACAGCGCTGGCATACCGCCGCGCCGCCGGGCCAGGGCGATACCAGTGTATCGGTGGTGACCGGGGCCAGCGCCTATTTACTGTCGCGCCTGCGCCTGGGCGAGCTGGATATGGTGGTTGGGCGGATGACCGAGGCACGAGAGATTGGCGATCTCTACTTTGAACACCTCTACTATGAGCCTTTGGTTATCGTCGCGCGAAAAGAGCACCCGCTTGCCCACGTCACGCCGGTCACGGCGGATCAACTGGTTGCCTATCCCTGGGCGCTACCGCCGCCGCAGACCACGCTGCGACAGCAGGTGGACAGTTTCTGCGTGCGCCATGCCATTAAGCTGCCGCCGCGGCTGCTGGAAACTCTCTCGCTGCCCGTTAGCTATCGCTACACTCTGGAGAGTGATGCGCTCTGGATAGCCCCCCGGGAAGCGGTGGCCGAAGAATTGGAAAAAGGTCAGCTGGTGAAGGTCGCGCTGCCGTTTGAAGCCCATGGTGGCTCGGTGGGCATTTGTACGAATGCGAGCATGGAAACGTCGCTGCCCCGTGAAGCGTTTTGCGAAACCCTACGCCAGGTGGCAGCTGAGCGCATTCAACTAAGGTCGTAAAAGCCATAACCTATGAGTTATGGGCGAAGATGACTCTTCAATTGGCAAGGGCTGAGCCGCAGGTCACACTTTGCGAGTAAAAGTGTAAAGGGGCAATGCCCCTCTGCCCCTGCAGCCATAAAGAGCATTTTGCCATGCAAAATAATCATAACCGCTTTGTGACCCGTGACCGCAACTGGCACCCGCCTGCCTACGCGCCGGGCTACAAAACTTCGGTGGCACGCTCGCCGCAGCAAGCGCTAGTGAGCATGCAGCAGCCGACCGTATCTGAGTTGACTGGTCCCAATTTTAGTCATCTGCGCATGGGGCCGCATGACAACGACCTACTGATGAATTTCAGCCAAGGTCAGGGGTTGCCGCAAGGTGAACGGATCATCATGTTTGGCCGAGTTGTCGACCAGTTCAGTAAGCCAGTACCGCACACGCTGGTGGAAATGTGGCAGGCCAATGCCGGTGGTCGCTACCGCCACAAAAACGATAAGTATCTGGCACCGCTGGATCCTAACTTTGGCGGTGTAGGTCGCTGTTTGACCGATGACCAAGGCTTTTACCGTTTCCGTACCATCAAGCCTGGTCCTTACCCATGGCCCAACGACATGAATAGCTGGCGACCCGCGCATATCCACGTATCAATCACCGGCCCTTCAATCTCTACTCGGTTGATTACCCAGATGTATTTTGAGGGCGACCCGCTGATTCCTCTCTGCCCGATTGTGCATACGCTGAAGGACCCTGACGCCGTTGAAACTATGATCGGACGGTTGGATATGGCCCACAGCAAGCCAATGGATTGCCTAGCCTATCGCTTTGACATTGTGGTGCGCGGCGAGCTGCAAACCTACTTTGAAAACCAATAAGGGCGAGGATACATCATGAAACAGCCTTCTATTCAGCCCAACAGCCAGCCGACCAGCGACCTGATGCTGCGGGAAACCGCCTCGCAAACCGCGGGCCCCTACGTGCATATTGGTCTTGCCCTGGCCGCTGCCGGTAATCCCGTGCGGGACGAAGAGATCTGGAATGAGATGGCCAAGCCTGACGCCGAGGGTGAGCATATCGAAGTGGTCGGCATTGTCATCGACGGCAACGGCGATCTGGTGCGCGATGCCTTTATTGAGGCGTGGCAGGCCGATGCTAACGGTGACTACCAAGCCGATTACGACCTTAGCAAACCGTTCAATAGCTTTGGCCGCACCGCGACGACGTTTGATCACGGCAGCGAGTGGTCGTTGACCACCATCAAGCCCGGCGCGGTGAAGCACCCCAGCGGGCATTTAATGGCACCGCATATTAACCTGACGCTGTTTGCCCGTGGAGTGAACATCCACCTGCAAACGCGGCTCTATTTTGATGATGAGGCTGAAGCGAATGCGCAGTGCCCGGTGCTATCACGTATCGAGTCTCCGGCTCGTCGGCAAACCTTGATCGCCAAACGTGAAGAACAGGATGGCAAGGTGCGCTATCGTTTAAATATTCGGCTGCAGGGCGAAGGCGAGACGGTGTTTTTTGATTTTTGATCTGAGCATACAGGGTTTTTAATACATACTATAAAGGCAGCCAATTGGCTGCCTTTATAGTATGTCGATAGTGATGGTTACTTCTATTTCTTAAACTAAACCTGACAGCTTTGCTGTAAATCCATCGCGGCTTTGTAGATGACATTGGCAGAGCCGCCAATGTCATCTAAATAATCATCAATGGTTTGCTGCAGCACAGGGCCCCATTCAGGATCTTCCAGCGCGTCTTCGATGACGACAAACTCATGTCCGGCCTCGACGGCTTCTTCACGCCCTTGGCGTATCATCTCGTCGTAAACCTCCGCCGCGCGAAGCGACCATTCTAAGCCGCTGTGGTCATCAATCACCTGCTGTAAATCGGCTGGCAGGCTGTCGTAGCTGCGCTGGCTCATGGTGGCGAACAGCGAAAGGTCATACAGGGGGACTTCGGTGTGGTACTGCGCCAGTTCGTTCAACCGGAAAGTCTTCATGCCTTCCCAGTTGAAACTGAGACCGTCGACGACACCACGCTGCATGGAGGTAAACACATCCGGCGCCGGCATACCCACCGCTTGGGCGCCAAGACGCTCGAACATATCGCCCACCACGGGCGTGGGGCGGCGTAGGCGAAGCCCCTCAAGATCAGCCGGTGTTTCAATCAGCTGGTTTTTGGTATGCAGATAACCTGGGCCGGTGGTAAACAGGAACAGGGGGCGTGTGTCGGCGTATTCCTGTTCAAAATGCCCCTGATCGTAAAGCGACTGGATAATACAGGCCCCTTGGCGGGCGCTTGCTGATACCCCCGGCAGCTCGACGACTTGTGTGAGCGGAAAGCGGCCCGCCGTATAACCTTGGGCAGAGGCGCCAATATCGGCGATACCGCTGACAGCGCTTTCGTAGGTTTGAGCCGATTTCGCCAGCGTCTGGCTGGGGAAAACTTCTACCTTCAACTCCCCATTCGACGCCTCTTCGACGCTTTCAGCCCAGGCCTGAAACAGTTCACGGTCTATCATGGAGCCGCCCGGCCAGACGTGCGCTACGCGCAGTGTGGTGCTGGCTTCCACGGCGGGGGCCGCGAATGAAACGGCGAGCACGCCAAACAGAGTCGCCTTGGCTAGGTGGGTGGGTATTTTTTTCATTGTCGATATCCTGATGTCTAGTCAACGGGGCACGTTTTTATGATTGTATTTGCAGCTGTTTTGAGACTGTTTAAAGATCCAACACAAGGGTCTTGCTCTTGGCTCTGGAGCAGCAGGGCGTGAATTGATCGTTGGCCGCGTGTTCATCGTCATCCAGGTATAAATCCCGATGGTCGGGTTTGCCTTCGAGCACACGGGTGAGGCAGGTGCCACAGACCCCCTGCTCGCAGGACACCATAATGTCGATGCCATTTTCAGCCAGCACTTGGTAAACCGTTTTGTCGGCGGGCACGGTAAAGGCAGCGCCGCTGCTGGCGATACGCACCTCGAAACTGCCGTCGTCTTCGCTGGTTGTTTCCGCGCCTGCAAAGTACTCGGTGTGCAGTTGGTCGGCTGGCCAGCCACACTGTTTGCCTGTGGATATGACGGCGTTAATAAATCCGCTAGGGCCGCAGACGTAGACCTGAGCATCAGCCTCTGGCTCACTAAGCAGTTTTTCCAGGTCGAGGGTTGGGGCCGCGGTGTCGTCGTCCAGGTAGAAGTGCGCTCTATCGGCAAAACTTGATGTGTTGATACGCTCGCGAAAGGCCATGCGCTCGGCGGAGCGCGCACAATAGTGCAGCGCGAAGTCTGCCTCAGTGCGTGCTAAACGCTCTGCCATGCACAGCAATGGGGTTATACCAATTCCGCCCGCCAGCAGATAAGTTCGTTTAGCTGGCTTGAGCGGGAAGTGATTTTTAGGGGCACTAATGAGTAAGAGGTCACCCTCTTGAACCTCATCGTGCATGGCGACGGAGCCTCCTCTGGAGGCCTCATCACGCAATACGCCGATCAAGTAGCGATCCCGCTCTTCAGAGTGGTTGCACAGCGAGTATTGCCGGATTACCCCCTCTTTTACCTGGACATCAATATGGGCGCCGGCGCTAAAGGGGGGCAGCGGTCGACCATGCGGGTCGGCAAGCTCAAAGGTGGCAATGCCAAGCGCCTCCTCATGGCGAGCTTTTACCTCAACAATAAGCGATAGAGAGGGGGGGCTCATGCCGTTGCCTCCTGGGGTTGCTCGGCCTGCTCCTCTTTTAAGATGCGGTCAATGATACGGCGTGCCTGTACGCCGCCGCCGTCGATATTGAGTTTCAGCAGTTGGCAGTCGGGATAGCGAAGTAGGTTACGCTGCTGTGCCTCGAGCATCTCAAGATCCTCTTCGAAGATCTTGCCCTGCCCCTCGCGAATCTTATCGGTAAGCGCCTGGTCTTCTGGCTTGAAGTTGCGGGCCATGCCCCAGAAGTACCAGATAGAGGTGTCTGATTCTGGGGTGATAAAGTCGACCACGATACTTGAGGCTTTTACATTGGCCGGTGCGTTGGCCCCGCCATTGCCTGCGTGGGCCACGCCGACTTCAATTAACACATGGCTGGGCGGGGTAAAGCGGCAGATCTGCCAGCGGTCTACAGGGACGTCGTCGGCAAGCCCGTTACCCCTAAGGGCAGCCTGCCAGAAGGGCGGCGCGGGTATGTTTTCCATTTCACGGCTGGTGACCACCTCACTGCCGTTAACCGTTGTTTCCGGAGCAGCTTCTTCTATCTCAGGTTGGCCAATACTGGAGGCGTGCACATAGGTCTCATGGGTAAGATCCATGAGGTTGTCGATCATCAGGCGATATTCACACTGAATATGGTAGAGACCGCCGCCATACGCCCAGTCCGGGTTGTTGGCCCAGTGCAGCTCGGGAATCAGGTCGGCGTCCGCTTTCTCGGGGTCGCCAGGCCAGATCCAGATAAAGCCGTGGCGCTCTTCAACGGGGTAGGCGCGATTGCTTGGAAAACCTCGAACCCGCTGGCCGGGCATGCTGTCGCATTTGCCGCTGCAGTTCATTTCAAGGCCGTGGTAGCCGCACACCAGCTTGCCATCGCGCACGAAGCCCAAGGAGAGCGGGGCGCCACGGTGGGGGCAAAAGTCCTCCACGGCGGCCACGCGATTTTCGTCACCGCGGAAGAAAACTAGTTGCTTATTGCAAATAGTTCTCCCAAGCGGTTTCTCTGTAAGCTCTTCTGGGGTGCAGGCGACGTACCAGGTATTTAAAGGAAAGGGGGCTTGTTGAGTCACGGTAAACTCCTTTTTGGTTTAGTTTTGTAATTATGCTTATTGGATCCAAAGTAAAGGCTAGGAAGGTTTTTGCCGTCAACCTATACTTTCGTAGAGCTCGCCAGCTAATTGCAAAACAGTGTTGATATGAGAGAAAAAATAAATGAGTAACAACGATAAAAGTGTCGTCAGTCGGCTGCGAAAACTGATCAGTGAGGGTGCATACGCTCCAGGGGAGCGCCTTGGTGAAGTCGCGGTTGCGGAGCAGCTGGGTGTTTCGAGAACACCGGTAAGACTGGCTTTTCGCACTCTGGAGCAGGAGGGGTTGCTGCAGCAGGCGGGCAAGCGCGGATTTATGGTGCGTGAATTTACCCAAGCAGACGTGCACTGCGCGGTTGAGGTTCGCGGGGTATTGGAGGGGCTGGCCGCTCGGCAACTGGCGGAGCAAGGCCTTCCGCCTGACGTCGATAAGGAGTTGAGATTTTGGATCCAAAAAGGAAAGCGGCTGATCGCCAAAGGATACCTTTTAGAATCAGATATTAATCAATGGAGTGAGCTGAATGCACATTTCCACGGCATTATTATTCATTCTATCGGTAGCGGTGTCGTGGCGGATGCCATTGCAAGGAATAATCACTTACCCTTCGCTGCTGCCGATTCAATCATCATTGATAGCGATGATTTAGAGCGAGAGTTTAAGAAGTTGCAGTTAGCGCAGTTTCATCATGAGCTTATATTTCAGTCGCTTAAGAAGGGAGAAGGGGCGAGGGCAGAAATGCTGATGCGTGAGCATGCGCTGATTGGGCTGCGTTATCCTGAACTATTGGCCGATTCTGAATAAAAATACTCAGCAATTTAGTTATATTGTGTAATTAAACCAAAGTATTAACTGAATAAAACAGATTTTATTCAATAAGTTATATTATATAAAAGATGTAAAGCCTTCATTGTAATTGACAGATGGAGGTTTTTTTTGCAGTTTTGGTACGTAATGCGGATCAGAGTTCGCATTAAGAACAATTACAACTAACCACCACGACCAAGAGCAGAGACAAACAATGAAAATTAACCACTTTGTTGCATGCGCCCTTCTAGCTCCCTGTGCGCTTGCTGCCCAGGCCCATGCGTTTGATGTTGTAGAAGCTGGACAGCCTGTCGTGACCGGTGAGCCAAGCCGTGTAGGCCCACCCTGGAATCACCGATCAACGTTTAATATCCCAGGCACCAAAACCGATATCGCCTTTGGCGGGTACGTTAAGCTCGATGCGTTTTACGATTTCGACTACGACCTGGGTACATCAACGGATCCTTACGCCGTTATGAACCCAGGCAATAGAACCGATGGTCGAACCAGCTTTACGGCCTATGAGTCCCGCCTGAATTTCCGCACCCACACCGCGACTGACTATGGGCGTTTAACCACTTACTTCGAAGGGCATTTTGTGCCCGATGGTAAGTTTGGGTTGCGCCATGCGTATGGCGAGCTGAACGGTTTTCTCGCCGGGCAAACATGGTCAAATTTTATGAGCTTCGTGGGCGGGACACGCACCCTGGCACTAGGGGATCCTAAGGGCTACGCCTTTGAGCGGCAGGCTCAGCTGCGCTACACGCAGCCAGTCGGGGAAGGAAGTCTATCTGTTGCCTTGGAAAACCCCACGACGGTTATTGCCCGCAATGATGCTTCAGTGGCCGATGGGGAGAGCCAGCTTCCAGATTTGACGTTGCGCTACGAATATAAGCGTTTATTTGCGCTCTCGGGGATAGCGCGTCAACTTTCGACCAATAACATCACCAATACCATTGATGATGAAGTCACCGGTTATGGGGTGCAGGCACAGTTCAATTTGCCCTTTAATACCTCAACCAGCTTGAAAGGCAGTGCCACCTACGGTGAGGGTATCGGTAACTATATGGGTAACCCCGGCAACGTAGGGCACCGCAACGCACCTGACGTCTATGTGACGGGTAACAACCTTGAAGCGATTGAAACCCAGGCGTTTGGTCTCTCGCTTAATCACTACTGGACGGATAGTTGGTTCAGCTCTGTGGGCGTTTCGCGTCTTGAGCAAGACCTACCCGCAGGTTATGGCGATCATTTCGAAACACTCGACTATGGGTTTGCCAATGTGATTTGGGATGTTACCGAGCGCATGTCAGTCGGTCTTGAGTACCAGCATGCGGATATCGAACAGGTGAATGGGGTCTCCAATGATGCGAGTCGCCTTCAGGCGAGTGCCACCTTCCAGTTCTAGCGATCTACGTTTTGCAGTGACGTGAAGGTGTAAGTGATTTACTGCTGTTTCGATCACGTTTTAGGCTGGCGCTTTGCCAGCCTTTTTTGGGTCACGTATGGAAAAGGGTGTTTTCTCTAGCGTGCACAGAAGGGCGTAGATTAAAGACGTGAACGAGCGGTTTATTCGGCTGAGTGCTCAAGCAGAATGGCCATGCCTTGACCGCCGCCAATGCAAGCTGCCGCTATGCCGTAGCGCAAGTCGTCACGCTTGAGTTGTCGGGCTAATGTCATAGCTAAGCGCAAACCCGTTGCCGCCAGCGGGTGGCCAATGGCGATAGCGCCGCCATGAACGTTGAGTTTGGTTAGGTCGAGATCCAGCTCGCGGGCGACGGCGAGCACTTGCGCGCCCTGAGCCTCGTTGATTTCGAAGCGGTCGATATCATTGAACGTGAGGCCGCTACGTTCCAGCAGCAACCGAATGGCGGGGGCGGGCCCGATACCCATGATCTCGGGGGCTACGCCAACCACGGCCGTGGCGCATAGGCGTGCGAGAGATGACTTGGCCGCGTGAGTGCCCGCCATTACCAGCGCCGCTGCTGCGCCGTCGACAACGGCGGCGCTGTTGCCTGCTGTTTGGAGACCCCCATCGTATACCGGTGGTAATTGATTCAACACCTGCCGAGGCGAAGGCCGAATATGGGTATCCTGGTCTACGCGGATGATGTTACGCGGTAGCTGAATGCGCCTATCGCTATAACCAGAGAGGGTGAAGGTGTCGTTTTCAACCGCAATAATATCCGCGGAGAGAATCCCTTGCGCTTGGGCTTCGACCGCCCGGGAGAAGCTGCGCTCGGCGTAGGCGTCTACCTGCTCACGAGAGATGGCATAGCGCTGCGCCAAGTTTTCGGCGGTCTGAATCATCGATACATTGGGTGCCGGATCCATTAGCGCTTCCCACAGGAAGTCTTTGAAGTCCACCTGTGCACCCAGTTTGAAGCCACCACGGTGCGTATAGGCTGCAATCGGATTGCGGGTCATGGATTCCGTGCCGACGCACAGCACGCACTTGGCCTGCCCGAGAACAATCTGTTCTGCAGCTTGTTTCAACAGCTCAAAACCGGTGCCGCAAACACGCTGTGTGTGTAGCGCAGGCACTTCCTGAGGGACGCCTGCATACAATCCAATATGGCGGGGGAGTAAATAGGCGTCGAAACTTGCCTGTGCAACTGACCCGGCGATCACAGAGTCAACGCATGTCGGTGGCGTACCGCTCAAGTCTAGTATTGCCTTGGCGACCTTGATGCCCAGGTCAGTGGGTGAAATCGCCCCCAGGACACCGTTCAGGTCGGTGAACGGTGTACGTAAAGCGGCAACTAAGTGGGTATCCTCAAATGCCGTGTAGTGCCCGCGTGTCATAATTATTCTCCAAAAAATAGCGTAGCGGGCGGCATATGGCCGCCCATGCTCTCCAGTGGTGGCGGCTGACGTCCTGTTGTTAAAAGTACCGGCATTAAGACACTGGGTTCGCAGAGGGGAGGATAATGCGTGGATCGTGGGGTGGTTCAGCATAGAGATAGGCCACGAGATCCGAGTAGCGCTCGCGCACAAGCCGTTGGTTCACCGAGCCCTTGTCGGTCAATTCGCCACGGTCAACGGAGAGCGGTTGGTTGAGCAGTAGCAGGCGCTCCAGCCGCATGGAGCTTGACTGGCCGCAGCAGTGGGTTGCCAAGCGCTGCGCGAACCACTGATGCAGGCTGACGTCTGTGGACAGAGCGTCAAGAGGGGTACCCACTTTGCCAAGTTTCTGCTCGCAGGCGGGAAGGTTCAACACAACGATGCCCGTTAGGTAGTCGCGCCCTTCGCCGACTACTACGATGTCCTGTACCAGCGGGGAGAAGTGTTCCACAAGGTGTAGGCGCAGGGTGCCCACATTGACCCAGGTGCCGGTCACCAGTTTGAAGTTCTCGCTTAGTCGGCCGTCAAAGATTAGCCCCCGTTCGGGGTGGTCGGGGTCAATTAGGCGCATAGCATCCCCGGTGCAGTAGTAGCCTTCGTGGTCAAACGCCTCACTGGTTCGCTGTGTGTCGCGCCAGTAACCTGGTGTGATGTTGAGGCCCTTAAGGCGCGCCTCCCACTTATCGTCTTTCGCCACTAGTTTCAGCGTCATGCCCGGTACAGGCTGTCCGATCAGTCCCGGTGTATCACTGGGCTCTTCGGTGCAAAAAGCCAGGCATGCTTCGGTGGAGCCCAGCCCCGTCAACATAGGAACGGCGGCTCCGCGCGTCTGCTTACCTAACGCTTCCAGAGCGGTGCGCACATGGGCGGGTAGCACGGCGCCCCCGAAGTGCAGCATTTCCAGATCGCGGAAAAATGCCTCGCGCAGGGAGTCATCGTTGCGCAAATGCTCGACCAGCGCCTCGAATCCTTTGGGGACATTGCAGTAAAACGTGGGCGACACCTCGCGCAGGTTCTCGATGGTTCGCTGAACCCCCTGAGCGGTGGGGTTGCCATCATCAATATATAAAGCGCCCCCATTATGAATCGCCATCCCCAAAATCGTATTGCCGCCGAAGGTGTGGTGCCAGGGCAGCCAGTCGACTAACACCGGGGTGTGCTGCTCTAGAAAGCTCAGCTGTTTCGCTAGCATGGCTTGATTGCTACACAGCATACGGTGGGTATTGATCACCGCTTTGGGCATGCCCGTCGACCCTGAGGTAAACAGTAGTTTGGCGATAGTGTCAGGCGTTACGCGGGCGTGGGCACTCTCCACCGCGACAGTCGCTGGCGTCGCGGCGAGGGAATCAAAGGTCAGGGCTCGCAGAGTTGGCACCTTGGCCACACAGGTGACGCCACTATCGCAAACGGCCGTCAACGCCCGACTAAAGCGCGTCTCTTCATCGACAAATAGCATTCCTGGGGTCACCAGTTTCACCACATGCCGAAGCTTAACGAAATCTTCTGATAGCAGCGCGTAAGAGGGCGACACCGGCACGTAGGGAATGCCCACATGCATGGCGGCACAGGCAAGCAGAGCATGTTCGATGCTATTTCCCGATAATACCATCAGCGGTCGCTCCGTCGACAGACCATGATCAATCAGTGCTTGTGCCAGGCGGATCACTTGTGGCATTGCTTCACCAAAGGTTAGCGTTCGCCACCTGTGCTGGCCGTTTTCGCGCTCGGCCAAAAAGGTATTCAGGGGTGTTTTGTTTGCCCAGTGGGCAAGGCGCTGGGTCATGCTGTGTGGGTAAGAGGGAACATCGCCTCCGTGTAGTTGGAACTCTTGTAAGGTGTCAATCAGCGGAGGGGGGAGGGACATGAGTAGCTCCATAGCGAAAAATCTTGGATTTGTTGTGTGCTGTCATCTTGGCGAATATAGTTATAGTTGTTAACTAGATGGTTGGCTAGGATGCTGATTTAAGACCATAGTTGTAATTATTTAAATGAGACAGGAATTAACGCATGGCCATATCTAAAAAGAGCACTTCTATTCAGCAATTTGAGCCTGACGAGCAAGAGCCGACTTCTGTCGCCGGTCTGGTGCTTGAAAATCGCCTTGGTTACGCCTTAAGAAGAGCGCAGCTGGCTGTTTTTAAACATTTTAATGAGGCCATGCAGGAGTATGAAATACGCCCTGCCCAGTTCTCTTCGCTCGTGGTGATTGAAGGCTATCCCGGTATCACCCAGACCACTTTAGCCAAGGTGCTGGACATTGATCCGCCTAGAATCGTTAGCTTAATTAATAATCTGGAGGAGAGAGGGCTGGCTCTGCGGGTACGCTGTAAGCGAGATAAGCGCTCCCATGGAATTTTTCTTAGCAAAAAAGGCGAAGCCTTGACCGAGCAACTAAAAGAGCTGGCTGAACAGAGTGATATCAATGCAACTCAATCACTTAGTGATATTGAACGGCGTCAGCTGCTGTCTCTGCTAGTGAAAATATACGCACAGGAAACCAGCGAGGAATAAAACTTTAGGCGTATTTTTGTCGGCAACGCTTGCATGCTCTCTCAAAGACAATTACTTATATTAAGTAACTAGTTTGGTTGTGACGGTCTCGCGGTGTATAGCGCAAGGTAGGTTTCAGCCATACAGCGAACTCCAAAAACAAGAGACGAAACGATGAGCAGCTTAGCGACGGTACCGACAATCGGCACTGCATTGATGCGCCGTAGCCTTGAGATACCCTGCAGGGTTGCCGCGATAAGCGGCGGATTAATGATCACAGCACTCGCTATCATCACCGTCGTTAGTATTCTGGGCCGGTGGGTAGCCAGTGCACCAGTGTTAAGCGATATAACCATGCTGGCGTGGGTGGGCCCCATCACTGGTGATTATGAGCTGGTGGAAATGGGCACTGCCATTGCCGTTTTTCTGTTTTTACCTTACTGCCATCTTCGCGGTGGGCATGTCACGGTGGATCTACTGGTCATGCACGCGCCAGCCATGCTTCAACGCCTGCTCGCCATTGTCGCTGAAACGCTCTTTTTGGCAGTCGCAGGGTTAATGACCTGGCGCCTCTATCACGGCTTGCTCGATAAACGTCGCTATATGGAAACCAGCATGCTGCTGGATATACCGCTCTGGTGGGGGTATATCGGCGGCCTGGTGGGTTTCGCGCTATTGACACTGGTTTGTCTCTATCGCACCTGCGATGCGTTTACTTACGACCCGCCACAGCCAGGTTCTAAACAAAATAGTTCGAATCAAAATAGCGCGACTCAAAGCAGTTCGGCTCAAGAAAGCCCTGTCCAAGGAGATCTGTGATGACACCTCTCACGTTGGGCGCTAGCGGCTTTGTGGTACTGCTGTTCATGATGGCGACGCGTATTCCTATCGGCTTGGCCATGCTGGTGGTGGGTGCCGTGGGGATGATGCTGATCACCGGCCCGATGGGCATTTTAAATGGCTTAAAGTCACTTCCTTACGAACACTTTTCCAGCCATACGTTATCCATCATTCCGCTGTTCCTGCTGATGGGGCAGTTCGCGTCGAGAGCGGGTCTTTCCCGGGCCATGTTTCAGGCGGCCAACGACTGGCTGGGCCATCGTCGTGGTGGTCTGGCGATGTCCACGATTGGCGCTTGCGGCACTTTTGGGGCCATTTGTGGCTCTTCGCTGGCTACCGCTGCCACGATGACCCAAGTGGCGCTGCCCGAAATGGAGCGACAGGGCTACCGTGGGAGTCTGGCGACCGGCGCACTGGCAGCTGGCGGCACCCTGGGTATTTTGATTCCCCCTTCTGTGGTGTTGGTTATCTACGCAATCCTGGCCGAGCAAAACATTAATGAAATGTTTGCTGCCGCTCTGGTGCCGGGGTTGTTAGCAGTGTTCAGCTATATGCTGGCCATCTCGCTTTACGTGCGGTTTTTTCCTGACAGTGCGCCGAGTAAAGCGAAAGCAACCCGGAGCGAGCGTTGGCGCTCATTACTGGAAGTATGGCCAGGAGCGGTAATCTTTATCGTGGTTATTGGGGGCATCTATACCGGTATCTTTACGCCTACCGAAGCCGCTGCCGTCGGTGCGGTCTCCACTGGTGCCTTGGCAATAACAAAAGGTGGATTGCGTTGGAGCGGCCTGCGGGACTGCGTACTTGAGACCGCGGTGACCTCGGCAATGATCTTCTTCATTGTACTCGGCGCCAGTGTCTTCAATAGCTTCCTTGCTCTGACTCAACTTCCGCAAATTACAGCCGGTTGGATAGTGGGGCTTGAGATTAGTCCCTGGGTGGTTCTGGCAGGCATTCTGCTCTGCTATTTGGTGCTTGGCTGCTTTATGGACAGCCTCTCGATGATCTTGTTAACCGTGCCTATCTTTCTGCCTATCGTCACGGGGATGGACTTCGGCATGCCCGCAACGGATGTGGCGATATGGTTCGGTATTTTAGCGCTGGTGGTCGTTGAGGTTGGCATGATCACGCCGCCGGTGGGGCTGAACATCTTCATTATCCACTCCATGGCTCCCCGCATTCCTTTAACGGAAACCTTTAAAGGCATCCTGCCTTTTTTAGCGGCCGATCTTATTCGCATTATTTTGCTGGTGCTCTTCCCCGCCATCTCGCTTGGCTTCGTTTACTTAATTAATTGACCAAGGAAGGGGGTTGGACATGTCCCAAGACGTGACTCAACGAACGCCGACAGCCACTTTTATCGCGCGCTTAACGGTTGACGTCGATGCCCCGCTGGAGCTGGGTGAAAACGCTCAAGGCAAGCGTCGCTTCATTGCCATCACCGGCGGCCAAGTGTGTGGTGAGCGGTTGAACGGCGTGGTGCTGCCTGGCGGTGGCGATTGGCAGACCCTGCGTACCGATGGGGTGGCCGAACTGCATGCCCGCTACTTTCTAGAAACCGATAGTGGCGAGCGCATCGAAGTGGAGAACACCGGATTTCGGCATGGTTCGGCTGAGGTTATGCAGCGCCTTCAGCGCGGGGAGCCCGTTGCTCCTAATGAGTATTACTTTCACACCACGCCGCGCTTTTACACTTCCAGCCCCCGCTACGCCTGGCTAACACGCACAATTTTTATAGGCGCTGCCGAACGTACCCGGGAGAACGTTTTGATTGATTTATTCGCGGTGGACTAAGGCGTCGTACTCAGCCGCTTAAACAATAAGCACAACGAGGTACTTATTATGACCCAGCAGATTACTTCAAGGCTAAACCGGCGTTTACTCGCATTAGCCATCGCTTTACCTCTTGCCTGGGGTGCTGGGCAGGCTAGCGCCCAGGAGGCCGAGTACACACTTCGGCTGCATCACTTCTTTCCGTCTTCAGCGCCCGTTCACCAGGCGTACTTTATCCCTTGGAAAGAGGCCTTAGAGGAGGAGTCCAACGGGCGTTTGGAGGTTGAACTCTACCCCTCAATGCAACTGGGCGGTACGCCCCCGTCGCTCTATGACCAAGCGAAAGATGGTCAGGTGGATATTATCTGGACGGTGCTGGGCTATAACGCTGGTCGCTTCCCTAGAGCAGAGGTCTTCGACTTGCCGTTTATACCCACCACTGGTGCTGCGACAAGCCAGGCCGCCCATGAGTATGCAATGACGTACATGCAGGATGAGCTAGCCGGTGTCTACCCCATCGCCGTCCATACCCATAGTCCTGGCACACTGCACACCAAAGAGACGCGTATTGAATCACTCGACGACATAGAGGGGCTCAAGATGCGCGGCCCCAGCCGGTTGGTGAATCGCTATCTAGCCAAGTTGGGTGCTGAGCCTATTGGTATGCCCGTCGCCCAGGCACTGGAGGCGTTATCACGGGGAGTACTGGATGGAACGGTGATCCCTTTTGAAGCGATTACCGCCATGGGGTTAGCTGATATTACGACCGAACATACGGTCTTCAGCGGTGATCATGCACTCTATACCACGATGATGATCGTCGCCATGAACCAGCGTAAATACGACGCGCTGCCCGCCGATCTACAAGCGATTATCGACGCTCACTCCGGCATCCAAGAGGCCCGCAAAATAGGTCAGATCATGGATGACGCTGACCAGGTACAGATCCAGGCCATTCAGGATGGCGAACAGCCCGGCACGATTACCCAGCTAAATAGTGAAGAGACTGCCCGTTGGCAAGCCGTGGGACAGGAAGTGGCTGATGAGTGGATCGCCGATGCCGAAGAGAAAGGGCTTGATGGTGAAGAGCTATATAACGACGCCCGACAGTTAATCGACAAGTTCACCGCTGAGTAGGCGTTTAACCATTAACGTTTGAAGAAGCCGTTTGATAAAACCCAAGGAGCAAGAGATGAGTAACTACCAAGATCGCTGGCAAACCGTAAAAGTTAACGTCGAAGAGGGCATTGCCTGGGTGACGTTGAACCGCCCTGAAAAGCGTAACGCCATGAGCCCGACGCTCAACCGTGAAATGATCGATGTGCTGGAGACTATCGAGCTGGATCAAGAGGCTCATGTACTTGTGTTGACCGGCGAAGGCGAATCCTTTTCGGCCGGTATGGATCTTAAAGAGTACTTCCGCGAGATCGACGCCAGCCCCGAGATTGTGCAGGTCAAAGTGCGCCGAGACGCCTCTACCTGGCAATGGAAGCTACTGCGTCACTACGCCAAGCCCACCATCGCCATGGTCAATGGCTGGTGCTTTGGCGGGGCTTTCTCGCCACTGGTGGCCTGCGATTTGGCAATTGCCGCCGATGAGTCGGTTTTCGGTCTCTCCGAAATCAACTGGGGTATTCCTCCCGGCAATCTGGTCAGCAAAGCCATGGCCGATACCGTGGGCCACCGGGAAGCGCTCTACTACATCATGACGGGGGAAACATTTACCGGCCCCCAGGCAGCCAAAATGGGGCTGGTTAATAAAAGTGTACCGCTGACAGAGCTACGCGAGGCTACTCGCGAGTTAGCCGCTACGCTGCGTGACAAGAACCCCGTTGTGCTGCGTGCCGCCAAGATCGGCTTCAAAATGTGCCGCGAACTGACCTGGGAGCAGAACGAAGAGTACCTCTACGCCAAGCTTGATCAGGCGCAGCAGCTTGACCCTGAGCAGGGTCGCGCCCAAGGGCTTAAACAGTTCCTCGATGACAAGAGCATCAAGCCGGGGTTGGAAAGCTACCAGCGGTAAGGGCTTTATACCAATATTCGACCACCCTTTTGAGGAGAGTCAGATCATGGATCTTAATCTTTTAATTGGTAGTGAGCAGTGTGCTGCTCACCAAGGCGCGACCTTTACTCGAACCAACCCTCTCACCGGTGATGTTGTCACCCAGGCTGCGGCGGCATCCGCTGGCGATGCGGTTCGGGCGGTTGAAGCGGCTGCACAGGCATTCCCTGCCTGGTCAGCGACGAGCCCCGGCGAAAAGCGCGCCAAGCTGCTCAAGGCGGCAGAGATTATGGAGGCGCGCCAAGCCGACTTTATCGAACGCATGGTAGATGAAACCGGCGCTACGCCAGGCTGGGCAGGCTTTAATGTTATGGTCGCCGCCAGCATTCTGCGTGAGGCAGCGTCGCTGACCACGCAGGTAGGCGGCGAGGTTATACCCTCCAACGTGCCCGGCAGTTTAGCGATGGGTGTGCGGGTTCCCTGCGGCGTGGTGGTAGGGATCGCTCCCTGGAACGCGCCGATTATTCTGGGCACCCGTGCCATTGCAACACCGCTGGCGTGTGGCAATACGGTGATTCTTAAGGCCTCGGAACAGTGCCCCGCGACCCACCACCTGATTGGGGCGGTGCTGATCGAGGCTGGCCTGGGCGATGGCATTGTTAATGTGGTGACCAATGCGCCCCCGCAGGCCGCCGAGGTCGTCGAGGCGCTGATCGAGCATCAAGCCGTGCGGCGTATCAACTTCACCGGTTCTACCCAGGTGGGGCGCATTATTGCCGAGAAGGCGGCGCGTCATCTTAAGCCGGTTCTGCTGGAACTGGGCGGAAAGGCGCCGTTCGTGGTGCTTGACGATGCCGACCTGGACGCTGCCGTTGAGGCCGCTGCTTTTGGCGCCTTCTTCAATCAGGGGCAGATCTGTATGTCCACCGAGCGGCTGATCGTGGTGGATGCGGTCGCCGACGCCTTCGTCGAAAAACTGGCTCGCAAGGCCGAAACGCTGCGCGCGGGCGACCCCCGTGGTGAAGGTAACGCGCTGGGTACGCTGATCAATCGCGAATCGGGCGAAAAACTCAACGCTCTGCTGGACGACGCCCAACAGCATGGCGCTCGTTTAGCCTGTGGTGGCAAGGCCGAAGGCGTCATTATGCAGCCCACTGTGGTGGATGGTGTTACGAAGGCGATGCGTCTGTATGGCGAAGAGTCGTTTGGCCCGGTGGTAGCGATGATGCGTGTTAAGGATGAAGAGGAAGCCCTACGCGTGGCCAACGATAGCGAATATGGCCTTTCGGCCGCCGTTTTCAGCCGCGACACCGCCCGGGCGATGCAGTTTGCCCAGCGCATTGAGTCGGGTATTTGCCATATCAATGCACCTACCGTCCACGATGAGCCGCAGATGCCCTTTGGTGGTGTTAAATCAAGCGGCTATGGGCGCTTTGGCGGTAAGGCCGGGATTGAGGAGTTCACCGACCTGCGCTGGATGACTATGCAGCTTGGCCCGCGCCACTACCCTATTTAGATAAGTGCCTGACACACTTTCTTTTAATAAGGCTATAAGTAAGGAGGTTACTACAATGACAATAAAACCCACACTCGCCAGCCTCGCGTTGTTAAGCGGCCTACTTCTTAGCGGTAGTGGCTATGCCCAAGACACGGTGACCCTGCGCTTGCACCACTTTGCTGCCCCTGCCACGCCAGTGCAGACCGAGTATCTGGAACCCTGGGCTAAGCGTATTGAAGAGCAGACCGAGGGGGCTATCAAGGTGGAAATATTCCCTGCCATGCAACTGGGGGGCTCAGCACCCTCGCTCTATGATCAGGCAAAGGACGGGGTGGTGGATATTGCCTGGACCTTGCTCAGCTATACGCCGAATCGCTTCCCGGAATCCGAGGCATTCGATCAACCCTTCCTGCCTACTACGGGCGAAGCCACCAGCATGGCGGCCCATGAGTTTGCGACAACGCATATGCAGGCTGCCTTTGAGGGTATCTATCCTATCGCTGTATTTGCCCATACGCCGGGCAAAATCCATACCAGAGACGTGGCGATTGAAAGTGCCGATGAGCTGGATGGGCTGGCTATTCGTGCCCCTTCGAAAACCATGAATCGCTATCTGGGACTTCTGGGGGCTCAAGCGGTGGGTATGCCGATGCCACAAATTCCAGAAGCGATTTCGCGCGGGGTAATCGATGGCCTGACACTGCCCTTTGAAAGCGCTGCGGCTTTGGGCGTGCTGGACGTTGCCCAGAACCACACCTTTTTCGAGGGCGATCATGGTTTATATACGGCAATGATGGTGCTGGGCTTAAACCAAGCTAGTTACGATGCGCTTTCACCAGAGCTGAAACAAGTAATCGACGATAATGCGGGGCTTCAAGAGGCGCAACGAATCGGCCAGGTCATGGATCAAGCGGAAGAAGACGCAATTGAAGCTATTGAAGCGACGGGTGAGGGTGAAATGCTCTATATCGCCCAAGACGCGCTAGCACCCTGGCAGGCGGCTGCCGAGACGGCCACGGCTCAGTGGATTGACGACATGGGTAACCGAGGTTTTGATGGTCAACTGCTCTATGATGAGGCGACCCGGTTGGTAGAGAAGTATACCGAGCAGACAGAGTAATCAATATTTTCCCTTGTTAGTAAGCCGCTTTCGTACTTGCGAAAGCGGCTTTTTGTTGGTGTATTAGGAAAGGGTTAATAACTCTACTCTTCACTGATTCGACCATAGTCGTGAAGAGATATTGGAAAAGTCCAATTTTTTATTGTCATTGTGCCTTTTGGGAGGGGGGTGTTGGTCGGAACACTGAGGGTTTGAGATCGTGCGGGTGTAAAGGCTTGCTGCGGTGCTTAAACATAGACGAATGTCGATTAGCCCTACGCCTGATAGTGGACTAATGTGGTCGCATAAGACGAACTAGTATTCGTTATGCGAACTAACAATAATCCAAAAAGTCCTGGAGGCTCCTATGAAAATATCCCTATCCCGCTGTGTTTTGGCAGCGGCAATTACTGGCTTGGCCGTTAGCTCGGCCCAGGCAGAGACCACCCTACGTATGGCTCACTTTTGGCCTGGCCCTTCAGGCGTTAATGAAGGTGTTTTGCAGGCATGGGCCGATACGATCGCCGAAGAATCCGATGGCGATCTAACCATTCAAATGTTTCCCGCCGGTACCTTAGCCAAACCGGATTCCATTTATGAAGCCGCTGCCAACGGTATTGCTGATATTGGTGCTACTGCCCAGGGCTATACTGCCGGTCGGTTCCCTCTCTCACAGATCGTTGAACTACCTGGGGTAGCGAGCACAGCAACGCAAGGTGCTTGCGTACTGCAAACGCTTTACGACGACGGCCATTTAGACAGCGAATACGAAGATACACGCCCGCTGTTTATGTTTACCACGGGCCCAGGTGGTATCCACACTATCGACACTGATGTGCAAACCCCTGCAGATCTCGAAGGAATGCGTATCCGTCGTCCTACCGCTGTGGCAGGTGAGATGCTGGAGAATATGGGCGCGATCCCGGTAGGTATGCCTGCACCGGATATCTACACTTCCATGCAGCGTGGTGTTATTGAAGGCCTGAGTTTCCCCTGGGAAGGCCTGAAAGGCTTCCGTATCAACGAACTCGTCAACTACCACACTGAAGTGCCGTTCTATACGCTGATTTTTGTTGCCACTATGAACCAGCGCGCCTACGGCAGCTTGACCCCAGAGCAGCAGGCAATTATTGATAACAACTCTGGTATGAAATGGGCTGAAAATGCCGGTGCTGTCTTTGATCGGTTAGACGTTGAAGGTAAGCAAGAAGCTGCTGACGCTGGCCATACCATTCGTGAAATCGAAAATCCGTTAGAGCATCCTGACTGGCAGAAGCCGCTGCAAACCGGTATTGAAAACTACCTGGCGCAGTTGGAAGAGCGCGGTTTGGACCAGGCGCGAGATGTATATCAAGCAGCGCTGGCAGCCAGTGAGTCTTGTGGTACCCAATAGGGGTAAGGTTTTATGAAGTCTACTCTTTATAGGGCCAGCCACTGGCTGGCCCTCATTTGTCGCTTGGTGGCTGGCATCGCACTGATTGGGCTGCTGGCAGTAACCATTGCCGACGTAAGTACTCGTTATCTATCGCGTGTAACGGAAGGTGCGATTGCGCTGCGCGTTTCCGGCAGCGTAGAGCTAGTCAGCTATTTAATGCTGTTTGCGCTATTGGCGGCGATGGCCGCGAATGTCGAAAAGAGTCAGGTGGTAGTGGAAGCATTTTCTCATCGCTTGCCACAAGGAATTAAGAACCGCGTGCAAGGCTTCTTTTTACTCGGCTTTATGGCGCTGGGGCTGATTCTTTTTGTAGGTTTGCTGGATTCGGCGGCAGCGGCTACCCGGCACGGGGAAATAACCCAAGACTTGCGCCTGCCGATGGGCCCCATTTTCCAGTTGGCAGCAGTGCTCAGCTTGCTTCTCGGGCTGCGTAGTTTTATTCATGCGTTGCTGGGCATGATTTATGCCACAGGTGAGGAGGCAGCTCATGGGGAGTGAAGCGATTGGTGCCATTGGGTTAGGGCTTTTATTGATATTGATGATTCTGCGCGTGCCGGTTGCTCTCACGATGCTGATCGTGGGGGTGGTGGGCTTTGCTCAGATCATTAGCTGGGATGCGGCTGTCGCTCAGTTAAAAACCGTGCCGGTGGAAGTACTCTCCAACTACAGTTTCAGCGCCGTGCCCATGTTTATCTTAATGGGCGTGCTGGCTGCTCATTCGGGCATGGCCGGTAAGCTGTTTGATTCAACAAGGATTATTTGCGGTGGCTGGAAGGGTGGCCTGGCGATTGCGGCCGTGGGCTCTTGCGGCATCTTCTCCGCTATCTCTGGTTCTTCGTTAGCGACGGCAAGCACCATGACCCGGGTAGCGTTGCCGGAGATGGAGCGTTATGGCTATAACCGTGGTTTAGCGACCGGCGCGCTGGCCGCAGGCGGCACGCTAGGGATTATGATTCCGCCCAGTATCGCGCTGCTTATCTACGCCATTCTTACCGAACAGTCCGTTGGCGATATGTTCATGGCAGGGCTAATTCCCGGTCTGCTGGGTCTGGTGATGTACTCACTGACCATAACGGTCGTCATGTATCTGCGCCCCTCTTTGGCTGTTGCTGGAGAACCCACTGCTTGGAAAGAGAAGCTACTCTCGCTGACCGGCTTAGTGCCCTTTTTTGGCGTTTTCCTAGTGATGATCTTGGGTATCTATTTTGGTGCCTTTACACCGACGGAGGGTGCTAGCGTCGGGGCGTTCGCCACGCTGCTTTACGCCCTGGTGAAAGGCATGCGCGGTGCGCAGCTATGGCACAGCGTACAAGAGACATTAGCGCTCTCTGCGGTGGTGTTCTTTATGCTGGTGGGGGCTGAGACGCTAGGTTACTTCATCTCGGTGTCGCGTATTTCATTTTCCATTACTGACATGCTCTACGGCATGGATCTCACGCCCATCGTCGTGGTGCTGTGCATCTTGGCGCTCTACTTTGTGTTGGGTATGTTTATGGACTCTATCGCCATGTTGGTGATCACCGTGCCGGTGGTTTATCCGATTATTCAGGCGATGGGTATCGACCCGGTATGGTTCGGTATTTTGACCGTACTGACCGTTGAGCTGGGGCTAATGACACCGCCGGTGGGGATGAATGTGTTCGTTATAAAAGCAATGGCACCGCATGTTGGGTTAGGGGAGATATTTAAAGGGGTAACTCCCTTTGTGGTGTCTGATTTACTTCGCCTAACGCTGTTAATCCTTTTTCCGGTACTCTCGACCTTCTTTTTACTTTAAGTGTTGTTAACGCCCTGGTGACTGTCGAATACGGAAGTCACGAGGCGATAGAGTGGTATTACGCTTAAAAAAGCGCGTGAAGTAAGCCGGTTCAGAGAAGCCTAAGCTGTCGGAGACTTGGCCAATGGTCATATTGGTATAGGTGAGCTGGCGCTTGGCTTCCAGCAGCAAGCGTTCATGCAGCAACTGCAGAGCGCTATGCCCGGCGAGTTGACGGCACAGCATATTCAAGTGCGCACTGCTGACACCTACCTTCCCGGCTAACCACTCAACACTTGGCTGTTCGCGGTAGTGCGCTTCGATCAGCGTTTGAAAGTGCTCTAAATGCTGCTGCCCCTTATCCTTTTGGCGAGGGGCGTAGCGTTTTGTAGGATTGCCAGCATAGCTGCCAAGTCGAGAAAGCTCGACAACGAGTGCCTGGATAAGCGCTTCGAGCAACAGGCTTCGCCCTGGTGCAGGTTGGCGATACTCCTGGTCGATCTGCGCCACCAACATAGTAATACGCTTTTTCACGCTTGAAGACGATAGGCGAAAGAAGTCTGCCTTTTTAAGGGCGCTACTCTCGCCCATAAGGGCATGCAGGTGATCCGCTAGCGGTTTGGCCAGCGTAATAATGTGCCCTTGCACATCCGGCGAAAAGCGGAAGCCGTGAATAGCCATGGCGGGAACAATAATCGTGGCGGCACTTTGTAGATCATGACGTGTTCCTTCCAGCTCTAACGCCACGCAGCCCTCGCTAATCAATAGAATATGCACTAAATCGGCGTGGCGATGGGGGCGAATACGCCAATCATGTAGCTGGCTACGCTCAGGGATGGACTCGCAGTGAAGTAGGTCTGGAGTAGGCCAGTGCTGTGTCTCGCCATAGAGTTTAAATACCGGAACAGGCGTTGTTGAGACTGTCATTGTCATCATCTCCTCTACGACTAAGGTGGGGTAATAAGGCGCTAAATGTCCAATAATTGATCTAGATCATGCCTTATTATGCGGCGTGTTTCATTGAAAAATACAAGTTATGAACTATCTAGATAATGACAACGATGAGGCATTCCCTATGAAGACGCAGGTCGCCATTATTGGTGCAGGGCCTTCCGGTTTATTACTCGGTCAGCTTCTCCAGCGCCAGGGTATTGATAACGTTATTGTTGAACGGCGTAGCGGTGAGTATGTATTAAGCCGTATCCGCGCTGGCGTGCTGGAGCAGGGCATGGTCGATCTCTTGCGCGAAGCCGGTGTTGATCAACGCATGAAGGAAGAAGGCTTACCCCACGATGGTTTCGAGCTTGCCTTTGATAATCGCCGTGTCCGTATCCCGTTGGATGAACTGACCGGTGGCAGCAAGGTGATGGTGTACGGCCAAACAGAGGTCACTCGGGATTTGATGCAGGCCCGTGAAATGGCTGGGGGTACGACTCTTTATGAAGCAGAAAACGTCCAGCCCCATGATCTGGAGAGCGATAACCCCTACCTGACCTTTGAGCACAACGGTGAAGCGGTCAGGCTCGATTGCGATTACATTGCCGGTTGCGACGGCTACCACGGTGTATCGCGTCAGTCGATCCCTCAAGATCGTATTAAAGAGTTTGAAAAAGTGTATCCGTTTGGTTGGCTCGGCGTGCTCTCGGATACGCCACCGGTGTCCGATGAGTTAATTTATGCGCGTCACGAGCGCGGCTTTAGCCTTTGCAGCATGCGCTCTTCCACCCGCAGCCGCTATTACCTCCAGGTGCCGTCAGATGAAAAAGTGGAGAACTGGTCTGACGAACGCTTTTGGGAAGAGCTTAAGCGCCGCCTGCCCGATGAAGTGGCCGAAAAGCTCGTTACCGGACCGTCGATCGAGAAGAGCATCGCGCCGCTGCGTAGCTATGTCGTCGAACCAATGCAGTACGGAAGGCTATTTCTGGTCGGTGATGCGGCGCATATTGTGCCCCCCACCGGCGCCAAAGGGCTTAATTTGGCGGCTAGCGATGTGAATACGCTCTATCGCCTGATGGTGAAGGTTTACCGAGAAGGGCGTACGGATTTGATCGAGCGTTACTCGCAAACATGTCTGAAGCGCATCTGGAAAGCCGAGCGCTTCTCCTGGTGGATGACCTCCATGCTGCACAACTTCTCTGATGCAGAGGATTTCAACAGTCGTATGCAGCTGGCCGAATTGGATTACGTCACCAGCTCGACCGCCGGGTTGACTACGATAGCGGAAAATTACGTGGGCCTGCCTTACGAGTCGCTTGAATAGTCTCTACCCCCATTATCCATTTAGACTACTTGCCCAGGCTGAAGCTTGGGCTTTTTGTGTTTCTTACTTGCCGCCTAACACGCTGTCGCCCATGCTCTTAATGGAAAGAAGTAGTACTGAGTGTTGGTTAAAACGAAACGCTAGGACGTCGACAAAATGACAAAATTCTTTCAGGAATTTCGTGAGTTTGCGGTAAAAGGCAATGTGGTCGATATGGCGGTGGGCATCATCATCGGCGGGGCGTTTACGCTGATTGTGCAGAGCCTGGTGGCTGATGTGATGAACCCGCTGATTGGGTTGCTGGTAGGCGGCGTCGATTTTTCGAACCTGTTTGTGGTGTTACGCCAAGGAGTGGTCGCTGGGCCTTATGCAACGCTTGGGGATGCGCAAGCCGCTGGGGCGGTGACATTGAACGTGGGGCTTTTTATCAATGCGGTCGTCAGCTTTACGATTGTTGCTTTCGTGGTGTTCCTGTTGGTGCGCACCATCAACCGGTTAAAGCGCGAAGAAGCAGTGGCGCCCGCGAGTCCTACGGAGCAGCCTTGCCCGTATTGTTTAATGGTAGTGCCGATCAAAGCCACACGGTGTGGACACTGCACGGCGGCCTTGCCGTCCCCAGAGGCATCGGCTGAACTTTTGTCTCCCCAACCCACTGAAACGCCGGTTGCCAAGTAATCATCTAACGCAAAAAGGTGCCTGTTCAGGCACCTTTTTGCGTGTTCTAAAGCCGCTTTTTCAATGATAGAAAAGCTAGGTTAAGCGCGTTTTTTGGCCGCTTTCGTATCCGGCTTTTGACTATCGCTCGCATCGCTTGGTTGGGGCAGCGAAGGTAGCGACTTGGCCAGCATTTCGACGCTGTGGCGGTAGTAAAGCTGACTTTTGTTATGCTCGCCAAGGCTTGCATAAAGGCGGGCAAGTTCAGCACACACCACGCCACTGGGGCGTTGACGTTGGCTGGCTTCGAAGTACTCCTGCGCTTTTTCCCACTGCCCAACACGCAGCGAGAGACGACCACAGGCGAGCAGCAGTTCAGGATCATTGGGGCGTTCCTGCAGCCACTTCTCAGCTTTCGCCAGTTGGCGTCCTGCGTCCACGTTCAGCAGGCCATAGCGTTTCACCAAACGCGCGTCCCAGTGATGATCCAGCGAGTGGTTGAGCAAACGCTCGGCAATCGGCTCCTCGTTAGCCTGAATCAGCGCTTCGGTGTAGAGCACGATCAACTCGGTGTTGCCGCGCAGGTAGTCGGGCATATCAGCCCACAGCCCACGCACTCGCTCAATGTTGGTGGGGTTTTGCGCTTCAAACACGATCAGTTCACGGTAGGCTTTAAATTCCAGCTGCTCACGCTCCTGCTGAGTAATCAGCTTTTGCGCGGCTAGCCTTGGAATCAAGCGCCGTAAGCCTTCCCAGTCGTTGACGCTCAAATGCACCTGTTTGAGTAGCTTGAGTACCTGCGGGTGGTTCGAGAGCTTTTTATCCAACCGGTTAAGGATCGCCAGCGCCTCTTCCGGCTGCTGACGCTCAATCATCATTTGCGCCTGCATCAAGCCCACCGCGGTATCGGCGCCGTCGGTGGTTAGCTGCGCTTGGTTGAGATGCTCTTGGGATTTTGCGTGATGCCCTTGGTAATGCGCGGCCAGGGCCGCCGAGAGGTAGTTGACCAGTGGTGTGCTAGAGTCGTCAGCGGCATTCACCAAGGCCTTTTCGGCTTTTTTCCAGCGGCCTTCGGTGAGCGCTACCAAGCCACGCTGAGTGCGCTGCATGGCGCGGCGGTTGCGGGCACGGCTGTTCCAGGTGCGAAAGCGTCCCATGGGGCGAATAATGCCGCTGAGTAAGCGCAGTACAAAGTGCAGCACGACAAACGCCGCAAACAGCAGCACTAGGCCAAACCAGAAAGAGGTTTGAATAGATGAGTCGCCCACGCGGATCAGCCAGTAACCGGGTACCGACATCATCAGGTGCCCAAACAGGGCCCCGACGGCAAGCCCGGCGACAATGAGGAGAACGAGCTTTCTCATGCATCACCTCCGCTTTGGCCACGCGTCTCATAGCGGTTCTCAATAAAGCGTGCCAGTTCCTGCTGAGAGGCGCTGATATCCGGCAGCTCCGGTTTAACCTCGGCTTGCTGTAGCTCCTCTAGACGAGTAATAACGCTTTGCGTCTCTTCGCGAGTGGTGTCGTAGTAGTCGTTTAGCAGCTGTAGCGCTTTATCGATACTCGCATCATAAAGCTCTTTTTCTTCATTGAGCAGGGCTAGCTGAGTCTGCTCCAGTACTAAGCGCAGGCTTTGGCGCAGGTAAGACTCTTGCTCCGGGGTAATCAGTGCTTCCAGGGCTTCGTCGTGATGGCGAACCACCACCAAGTCTTTGAGCTCTTCACCGAAACGCGCTAGCTGGCGCTGGAACGTGCCGGTAGGCGGCTGCTCGATACTCGACGTTACCGCCTGCTCTTCAATTTCTTGCGAGAGACGCAGTTCAGAAATGCGCTCCTGCTGAGCATTCAGTGCTAGGTAGAGCCCTGTACGGTCAACCTGGGGCACGGCGTCAAGCGCGGCTAGCTCATTGGCAATCGCTTCGCGAACGGGGGTCAGCGCGGGGTTATCCGCATCGACCAAGCGTGCATCGGCAGTGCGCAGTAGCGCGGCGGCGCCATCAACGTCGCCTTCTAGCTGCAGGCGTTGGTTGGCTAGGCGTAGTAGATAAGCGGCTTCGGCATGCAGCCATTCGCGCTCGTCGGTGTCCTGCTCTTGTGAGAGCTGGTCAAGCACTTGGCCCAGCGTCTCGTCGACATCACTACGGTAGCTGTCAAACTCACTGCGCAGCTCTTCCATGGTGCTTTGAGTTGCTTCATTGCGCTCCGCTTCACCGCTGTCTAAACGCGACTCAAGGTCGCTGACTGCCTGTTGCGAAGCGCTACCTTCAGCCTGTTGCGCCAGTTCGTCGAGGCGTTGTTGCTGGCTTTCCAGACGCTGCCAGCCTTGCCAAGCAACGAGCGCTAAGGCAATGGCTAAGATAAGTACCAGGGCGATGGCGAGACCGCTGCCCTTTTTACCGCTATTCCCGCCGCTATTGTTTCCACCGCTACTATTTCCACTACCACTGTTTCCACCACCACTATTTCCACTGCCATTGCCCGCGCTGCCAGCCTTGCCGGTAGCAGGTTTTGCAGCAGTGGAACCTGAAGAAGTGTTAGCAGTGGTGCTTGAAGGGCTTGGTGCAGCCGCGCTCGGCGAAGCTGTGCTGCTGCCTTTAGCCGCGCTGGGAGTCGTCGTCGGCGTTGCATCCGCCGGTTTTGCCCCCGCCTGTGAAGTGCCGGTCACGGCAGGGTTCTTTTCTGAGGCGCTGTTTGAGGTGCTATCTGAAGAGCTAGTAGCAGTTGAGCCCGTATTCTGGGATCCTTTTCCACGCCGCCGTGAACGACTATTTTTAGCCCCACTATTAGTAGACGGTGTTGCTGAGCTAGACGGGGGAGACTGCGTGCTAGGCTCAGTGGCGTCGGTAGTGGAAGCTGCTTTGTTAGTCGTCGTAGGGACGCCTTGGGAGGCATCGGCGGACGTAGATTGTACATCGTCCTGATCGTTTACTTGTTTGCTCATCTGTCGCTAGCCCTTAGTAAGTTCCTTGATCGACATCGGCACCCTGTGGGTCGCAGGTCTCCAACGCCGCTATCAACGCAGCTGGCGTTGCTCCGGACGCCACCTTGAGGTTACAAAACCCCAGTATGCCAGCCAGTGTAGCCAAACGGCGACTGGAAACGATTAGCGGTTGGTTCAAGGCCGCCTGATTACACCATTTTGCCAGATGTTCCAGCAGTTCGCTGCTGGTGACGATCAACGCCCGATAATTACCTGAAAAAAGGCGCGCCTGCTGAGCAGGTGCTAGAGCATGAAAGGTGCGCCGATACACGGCAAGGCGCGTCACCTTTGCACCCCGCTCGGCAAGCGTTTCAGCGAGCAGGGGCCGGCCGCCTTCACCGGCCACCAGTAGAACACGCTGATGCGCTAATTGCTGCAGCGATGCAAGCGCCAGCAGCGCTTCGCTGGTATCTTCGCCCGCGGTGGGTGAAGGCACATGGACGCGGATTCCCAATTGATCGTAAAGCGTACTTGCGGTGGCGCTGCCAACACTATAGTAGTCAATTCCCACCGGTAGCTGCGGCCAGAAGCGGTCCAGCGCCTCACTTAAGCAGGTGGCAGCAAAAGGGCTGATGACAATTATCTTACGGTACTGATCAATATCCAGCCAAATTTGCCGCATGGCGGGGTCTTCTGGCAGTGCTTCAAGCTGCATCACATTGAGTGATTCAACGCTTTCGCCCTGGTTGCGCAACGCCGCCGCTAACGCTTCGCCGCGTTCTCCTGGGCGGCAGATCAGTACCGGTTGGCTCATATTTCGCGGCCGTAAACCTCTGCCAAAATATCACCAGCGCCTTGGTCGAGCAGCTCTTCGGCAATGCGAATACCCAGCGCTTCAGGTTCATGCATCGAGCCTCGCCCTTCGGCGCGTAGCACTTCTGTACCCTCAGGGTTGCCGACCAGGCCGCGCAGCCACAAGGTTTCATTATCCAGGTCCAGCACCGCATGGCCCGCAATAGGCACTTGGCAACCGCCTTCTAAACGCGTATTCATGGCCCGCTCTGCACGCACGCGCGTGGCAGTATCGGCGTCATCCAGCGGCGCCAGCAACGCGACGAGTTCGGGGTCATGCAGGCGGCATTCAATACCTAACGCGCCTTGGCCGCAGGCGGGCAAGCACACTTCCGGTGGAAGCGCCTGAGCAATGCGCTCATCCAAACCCAAGCGTTTAAGGCCCGAGGTTGCCAGAATGATGGCGTCGAATTCGCCCGCATCTAGCTTGGCCAACCGCGTTTGCACATTGCCGCGTAGATTAAGAATTTGCAGGTCAGGGCGGGCTTCTCGCATTTGCAGGCCACGGCGTAGGCTGGCTGTACCAATACGCGCCCCTTCTGGAAGCTCATCAATGCTAGAGTAGTGGTTGGATACAAATGCATCAGTTGGGTCGGCGCCCTCTAGAATGACCGACAAGCCCAGTCCTTCAGGGAAGTGCATCGGCACATCCTTCATGGAGTGAACGGCAATATCGGCGCGACCGTCCAGCATGGCGTCTTCCAGCTCTTTGACGAACAGTGCCTTACCGCCAATTTTTGAAAGTGGTGTATCGAGAATTTTATCGCCCTTGGTGGATAAAGGCACAAGCTCGACTTCCAGGCCACTGTGCTCCGCCATTAAGCGGTCGCGAACGTACTCAGCCTGCCACATAGCCAGTTGGCTTTTACGCGTGGCAATGCGCAATTTGGTGATAGATAGCACGTTATTCTCCCTAGTACCGCAGACACGGCGAGTCCAACTATGTTAAACCTCATCATAAAGCACCGAGCGTCACAGTAAAAATAACGGAGCTAATTATGCTCTCGCAACGTGTCTTTTCATTGCCTAGGAAATCGTATGCCCTCAGTGCTTACTAAAGGTCAGTTGGATCAGTTCTTTCTGCTCTCGCAGGATCTGTTCTGCTGTATCGACTTTCAGGGCACGCTGCTTGAGGTTAATCCGGCTTTTGAGTCGCTGTTGGGGTATTCAGCTGGTGCGTTGATCGGGCGCCGCTGCGGAGTGGTGGTAGATCCACAGGATTATCCGGTAATTGAAGCGGCGCTGGTGCGTATGCAGCACAGGGGAATTGTTGCCCCCTTTGAAGTCCGCGCCATCTCCGTGTCTGGGGAGGTCCATTGGATTGAAATCACCCCAACTGCCGGTGGTGATGTTATTTATATTATTGCCCGGGTCATTACACAGCGTAAGTTGGCAGAAGCACAGTTATTAAGCAACCAGCGGCTATTTAAAATAGCCGGTGAAACGGCGCTGATAGGCGGTTGGTACATGGACATGGCCGTAGGGCTGCCTAACTGGTCGGATGAAGTTTCCCGCCTGCATGGTATGGCTCCCGGTTTCCAACCGACCGTTGAACAGGCAATAGGGTTTTATGCGCCCGCCTCTCAGCCGCGTATTTTGGAAGTCTTTACCGCCTGCTGCCAACAGGGAGTAAGTTTTGACGAAGAGCTAGAGGTGATTACTTACCAAGGTAAGCATATCTGGGTGCGTGTTATTGGTAAGGCCGTGCGCGATGAGCGGGGGGGAATTAGTCAGGTGGAGGGCTCGACGCAAGATATTACTGAGCAAAAACAGCTGCGTGAAAATCTAACCCAGCTTGCGCAACGACTCACCATTACGCTTGACAGTATCACCGATGGTTTCTTCACTTTAGATACGGATTGGCGCTTTACCTACGTTAATAGTGAGGCGGAGCGTATTTTAAAGCGCCGCGAAGGCGAGCTGCTGGGCCAGCATATTTGGCAGAGCTTTCCTGATGCAAAAGGCAGCTACTTTGACGACGAATATCAACGTGCGGCTAGCCAACAAACGGCGGTACATTTTGAAGCTTTCAATCCGCGGTTAGAGTTATGGCTGGAAGTGCATGTTTACCCTTCAGCTGAAGGGCTTACCGTCTATTTTCGCGACATTAGCGAGCGCAAAGCGAGTGAGCATCAGCTGAAGCTGCTAGAGCGTAGTGTGGAATCAAGCACCAATGGGGTGATTATTGTCGATGCCCAAAGCAGCGCTCTCCCCATGGTCTACGTCAATGCCGCCTTTGAGCGCATAACCGGCTATTCGCGCAGTGAGGCGCTGGGGTGTAATTGCCGGTTTTTGCAGGGCGAAGATACCGACCCCGCTACCGTCAAACTGCTGCGGGAAGGTGTTACTGAACAACACGAAGTGCACGTAGTGATCCGTAACTATCGGCGTGATGGTTCGATTTTTTGGAACGACTTGTATATTTCGCCAGTGCGCGACGAAACAGGAGACGTGACTCACTATCTGGGTGTTCAAAACGATGTATCTGAACAGCGCGAATATCAGGCCCAGCTTACCTATAACGCCAATCACGATGCGCTTACCGGGCTGCCTAATCGAGTAATGCTGGGTCAGCGCTTGGAAGAGGGGTGCGTGTTAGCACGCCGCTATCAGCGCTTTATCGCTGTTCTGTTTATCGATCTGGATGACTTCAAACCCATTAACGATACGCTCGGCCATGAGGTAGGCGACTTTATCTTAGTCGAGGTTGCCAAGCGCCTTGAAGATGAACTACGTCCTTGGGACACCGTGGCGCGCTTTGGCAGCGACGAGTTTGTTGTTTTACTGCCCGACTTAGCCCATGAAAAAGACGTGATACAGGTGGTGGAGCGCGTGCTGCAGAGGCTTTCGCCGCCCTACTGGTATCGCGGCAGCGAGCTGCGTATTACCGCCAGCATCGGCATTGCTATCAACGATGGCAATATGAAAAACCCTCGCCAACTTATCCAACAAGCAGATTTGGCCATGTACAAGGCCAAGCGACGTGGACGCAACACCTACCACTGGTATACCGAAGACTTAAATCGCAAGGTGAGTGAGCGGGTTAGTTTACGCAGCGCGCTTCAGCAAGCCATTGAGCAACAACAGTTTACGCTTTATTACCAGCCACAAGTCCATGCCCCGAGTGGCCGCGTGGTAGGCGTAGAAGCATTAATCCGCTGGCAACATCCAGAGCGCGGTAATGTTCCGCCGTCTGATTTCATCAGCTTGGCAGAAGATACCGGGCAGATCATACCTATCAGTGATTGGGTGCTAGCGACCGCTTGCCGGGATGCCCAGCAGCTTAATGCCATGGGTGTTGGCCCGATCACCATGGCGGTCAATATCTCCCCGGTGCAGTTTCAACGCCCCGGTTTTCTGGCCTCTATTGAACAGGTGCTGACCCAGAGTAGCTTAGCGCCAGTCCTGCTAGAGCTTGAGATTACCGAGGGGGTTTTAATGGACAGCGCCGAACAAGCAATCCAGGCATTAGAGGATTTGTCTGCGTTGGGCGTTCATATTGCCTTAGACGATTTTGGCACCGGCTTCTCTAGCTTGAGCTACCTTAAGCGTCTGCCAATTAATAAAATCAAAATTGACCGTTCGTTTGTGCGCGATGTTATTACCGATCGCAACGATGCGGCCATTATTGATGGTATTGTCGCCATGGCGGGAAAAATGGGGCTAGGAGTGCTAGTGGAAGGGGTAGAGACACTGGAGCAGTTTACCTACCTTGAGCAGTGCCACTGCCACTACTTTCAAGGCTACTACTTCGCTCGTCCAATGCCCTTAGATGCCCTCTGCGCATTTTTGGCATCCCCCCCTGTGTTTGCTGCTCGCTGACCGGCGACTCTGGTACACTTTCAGCAACGACTCCCACTTTCCATAACGACTTTTACGCTTTGTCAGCAGGATATACCTTCGATGAGCCAAGCTACGAATCAGTCTTGGGGCGGTCGCTTTAGCGAGCCCACCGATGCCTTTGTCGCACGTTTCACCGCGTCTGTGACTTTCGACCAGCGCCTGGCGCGCCAGGATATTCAGGGCTCTATCGCCCACGCCACCATGCTAGCCCGTGTAAGCGTACTTACCGATGACGAACGCGACGCCATCATTAACGGCCTGAATGAGATTCAGGGCGAAATCGAGCGCGGCGAGTTTAACTGGTCGGTGCCGTTGGAAGACGTGCACATGAATATCGAGGCGCGGCTGACCGAAAAGATCGGCATTACCGGCAAAAAACTCCACACCGGGCGTTCGCGTAACGACCAGGTCGCCACCGATATTCGTCTGTTTATGCGCGATGAGATCGATGTGATCGAAGTGGAGCTAAAGCGCCTGCGCGAAGGCATGATCGAGTTGGCTGATCGTGAAGCCGAGACTATCATGCCCGGCTTTACCCACTTGCAAACCGCCCAGCCGGTTACCTTTGGGCACCATATTTTAGCCTGGCAAGAGATGCTGGCGCGTGACCATGAGCGCCTGCTGGACTGTCGCAAGCGCGTCAATGTGATGCCGCTGGGCGCGGCCGCATTGGCTGGCACTACTTATCCAATTGATCGCCACGTGACCGCAGAGCTACTAGGCTTTGACCGCCCGTCAGAAAATTCTCTGGATGCCGTTTCAGACCGCGACTTTGCGATTGAATTTACCAGCTTTGCCAGCATTCTACTGATGCACCTGTCGCGCATGAGTGAGGAACTGGTGCTGTGGACCAGCGCCCAGTTCAACTTTATCGATCTACCTGACCGTTTCTGCACCGGCTCTTCGATCATGCCGCAGAAGAAGAACCCTGACGTGCCCGAGCTGGTGCGGGGCAAGACGGGCCGGGTATATGGTCACCTGATGTCGCTACTTACGCTGATGAAGTCGCAGCCGTTGGCTTACAACAAAGACAACCAGGAAGATAAAGAGCCGCTGTTCGATGCGGTGGATACCGTGCGCGACTGCTTAAAAGCCTTCGCCGACATGGTGCCCGCGATTGAACCCAAAAAAGTCAGCATGTATGAAGCGGCGCGGCGCGGCTTCTCAACCGCGACGGATTTGGCTGACTACCTGGTGCGCAAAGGCGTGGCCTTCCGCGATGCTCATGAAATTGTTGGTCAGTCAGTTGCCTATGGCCTAAAAACCGAAAAAGATCTGTCTGAAATGAGCCTTGATGAGCTCAAGCAGTTCTCCGCTACCATCGAGCAGGATGTGTTCGAGGTACTTACCCTGGAAGGTTCGGTAGCTGCCCGTAACCACATTGGCGGCACCGCGCCAAACCAAGTGCGGGCTGCCGCCCAGCGAGCGCGTGAGGCACTCAGCGCACTCAAGGCGGGCGCATGAAAACGTTGGCAATCTTGACCCTTACCACACTGCTGTTAACCGGGCTGGCAGGCTGTGGGCAAAAAGGGCCGCTGTATTTGCCGGACGATGCACCTGCTGATGAGCAGTCTAGTCAGGCGTCTGAATAGACCGTTGCAGGCCAGGAGAAGGGGAAAGCACTATGGATCATTTTAATTACCGCGATGGCGTGCTGTATGCCGAAGACGTGCCGCTATCACGGATTGCCGACGAGCACGGCACGCCCTGCTACGTCTACTCAAAAGCGACGTTTGAGCGTCACTTTCGCGCTTACACTGAAGCGCTGGGCGGCCACCCGCACCTGATTTGTTACGCGGTGAAGGCGAATTCCAACCTGGCAGTGCTGGGCCTTTTGGCCAAGCTCGGCGCGGGGTTTGATATTGTCTCTATCGGCGAACTTGAGCGCGTGCTTAAAGCCGGTGGTGACCCGGCCAACGTGGTGTTTTCCGGCGTGGCCAAGCAGGCTCACGAAATGGCTCGTGCGCTAGAAGTGGGCATTAAGTGCTTTAACGTTGAGTCGCGCCCGGAGCTTGAGCGCTTGAACCGCGTTGCCGGTGAGCTGGGAAAAACCGCGCCGGTCTCGCTACGAGTGAACCCGGATGTGGACGCGGGCACCCATCCGTATATCTCCACCGGTTTGAAGGACAATAAGTTCGGTATCCCGGTGGATGAAGCGTTGGATGTTTACGAACTAGCCGCGAGCCTGCCTAATCTGAAGGTGAAGGGGCTCGATTGTCACATTGGTTCACAGCTCACTGAAACGGCACCCTTTTTGGACGCCCTTGATCGCTTGCTGATGCTCATGGAGCGCCTGCGCGAGCGGGGCATCGAAATCGAACATCTCGATTTAGGCGGCGGTTTGGGTGTGCCTTACCGCGATGAAAAACCGCCCCAGCCGTTTGATTACGCCAGCCAGTTGTTGGCACGGTTATCGCGCTGGGAAGGTGGTGAAGCGCTGACACTGTTGTTTGAGCCCGGCCGTTCCATCGCCGCCAATGCCGGTGTCATGCTCACTCGGGTAGAGTTTCTCAAGCCCGGCGAAACCAAAAACTTCGCCATTGTCGATGCCGCCATGAACGACTTGATTCGCCCGGCGCTGTATCAGGCGTGGCAGGCGATTGTGCCCGTCGATACCCGCGAAGTGCGCGAAAGCGCCCTTTACGATGTGGTGGGCCCGGTATGCGAAACGGGTGATTTTCTGGGCAAAGAGCGCGAGCTGGCAATTGCCGAAGGCGACCTGCTGGCGGTACGTTCGGCGGGGGCTTACGGCTTTGTCATGGCGTCGAACTATAACAGCCGTCCTCGTGCTGCCGAGTTAATGGTCGATGGCGACAACTGCCACGTGGTACGTGCACGGGAGACTGTCGCTAGCCTGTGGGCGGGTGAGGCACTGCTGCCCGAAGGGGGGCGCTGATGCTTTTACATTTCACCAAAATGCATGGCCTGGGCAATGACTTTGTCATGGTGGACCTGGTCACTCAGCGCGCCCGGCTGGACGAAGCCCAGATCCGCGCGCTGGCTGACCGGCGTTTCGGCATTGGCTTTGACCAGTTGTTGGTCGTCGAGCCGCCCCGCGACCCCGAGATGGATTTTCGCTACCGCATTTATAATGCCGATGGCAGTGAAGTGGAAAACTGTGGCAATGGGGCGCGCTGTTTTGCCCGTTTCGTGCGCGATCAGCGGCTGACTCACAAGCATGAAATCCATGTGGAAACCGCCGGCGGACCCTTGGTGCTGACCGTGCAGCAGGACGGTATGGTACGTGTGGATATGGGCCGCCCGCGGTTTAGTCCTTTGGCGCTGCCGTTCGATGCCTCTGGGGATCAACCCCTGCACCAGCTGGCAGTGGGCGATGAAACACTGCAGATCGGTGTGGTTTCCATGGGTAATCCTCATGCGGTGATTCAGGTCGACAATGTGGACACTGCGCCGGTCGAGCGCTTGGGGCCGTTGGTGGAGGCGCATCCTCGTTTTCCCAAGCGTGTTAACGTGGGCTTTATGCAGGTCGTCTCGCCCAGCGAAATCCGTCTGCGCGTGTATGAGCGCGGCAGTGGCGAAACGCTGGCTTGCGGTACCGGTGCTTGCGCCGCCGTGGCCAGCGGTATCCGTCAGGGGCTGCTGAAAAGTCCCGTGAAGGTTCATTTGCCCGGTGGAGAACTCAGCATTGAGTGGCCTGATCCTGAAGGGGCGCTAACGATGGTGGGACCGGCTACACGCGTCTTCGATGGCCGCGTAGCCCTTAATTAATTCGAGGAGAACGGCGATGTCACAAGCCCCCGAACCCCGCAAAACGCTCGATCCTGATCAAGTGGCGTTCTGGCTGGCGCGTCATCCCGATTTTTTCGTCGGTCGCGAAGGGCTTCTGCAGCAATTGCAGGTGCCCCACCCGCATATCGACGGGGCGGTATCGCTGCTGGAACGCTTGGTCTTTGATCTACGCAAGCGCGCTGAAAACGCGGAAGGCCGCCTGGAGCACTTGCTGGAAACCGCTCGCCATAACGAGTCCCAATACCGTCGGTTGCGCGAAACGCTGATTGCGCTGGTGGAAGCGCAAGACCGCGATGCGCTGGCGCAAGCGTTGGCTACCCAACTCAGCGAGCGCTTTGAAACGCCTGCCATGGCGCTATGGTGCCCGGCCACATTAAGCGACAGTGAGCCAACACCGCCTCAGCCTCCGCGCCATGTGTTGGATCAACACGCCAGCGCTCGGCTGGCAGCGCTGTTGGATGGTCGCACCAGTCGCTGCGTTAAGCTTAGCGTTAGCGATTGGAAGTGCCTGCTGCCTCACGTTAAAGCGCCGCGTAAAGCGGGCTCCTGTGCCATTTCCCGCCTATCCGCAGGCGACCCGCTCGGTTATCTATTGCTGGCAAGCCCCAGCCCGGATGCCTATCGGGCCAGCATGGACACACTCTTCACCGAATATTTGGGCGATATCGTCGCACGGCTACTGGTGCGCCTGGGTGATCATGGTTGAGGCTCCCTTGGGTGAAGTGTCGATTGCCAAGCACATTGACGGCTTTTTAGCCGCATTGTCATCCCATGCAAGTCCTGCAACGGTGGAGGCCTATCGGCATGATCTGGCCGCGCTGTGTGCCTTTACCGAGCGCCGCGAGGTGACGGACCCCGCGGCATTAGATACCGCGCTGCTGCGGGCATTTTTAGGGTCGGAGCGCAGCCGGGGCTTAGCGCCAAGAAGCCTTGCCCGGCGACGGGCGGCACTTTCCAAATTTGCTGATTATTTGGTTAAACAAGGCGTGCTGGCCGATAACCCGGTGGGGTTATTGCGTACGCCCAAACAGCCGAGCCATTTGCCCCGCCCGGTGGATGTTGACGCCCTGGCGCGCTTTCTCGATACCCCTCACGACGGCTCGCCGCTGGGCGTGCGGGATCAGGCCATCCTTGAGCTGTTTTACTCCAGCGGCCTGCGTCTGGCAGAGCTTGCGGCCCTTGAGCTTGGCGATTTGCAAAACAGCCGGGTAAGGGTGATCGGCAAAGGCGGCAAACCGCGCCAAGTGCCCGTCGGGCGGCGCGCCCAGCAGGCACTGGCGGAGTGGCTGGGCTGTCGCTCCGCGCTCGCACCGGTGGATGAATTGGCGCTGTTTGTGGGGCAGCGTGGCACGCGGCTAGGCCATCGGGCCATTCAGAAACGCTTAGCGCAGCTGTCGTTAGCCCGTGGCTTGCCCGAACATTTGCACCCTCACCGTTTGCGCCACTCTTTTGCTAGCCACCTGCTTGAGTCGAGCCAGGATCTGCGCGCGGTGCAGGAGCTGTTGGGCCACGCTAACCTGTCGACCACGCAAATTTATACCCGGCTTGACTGGCAGCACCTGGCGACAAGTTACGATGCATCGCACCCCCGCGCTAAAAGAAGCCCCAGTCCCAGAAACGGCGAAAACAGAAACAAATAGCCCAGGAGCAAACCATGACAAAATTGAAGGCCATTACCTTCGATTTAGACGACACGCTGTGGGACAACCATGGCGTGATGGCGCGTACCGAAGAGGGGCACTACCGCTGGCTATTGGAGGCGCTAGAGGCTTGGCGAGCGGCACGCCAGGAGCCAGCCCTAACATTGACTCAAGAAGGCGGCCGGGAGGATTACCTTCAGCGTCGTCAACAGTTAGCCAAACAGGTGCCCGAACGGCGCGGTGACTTTACTTGGCTGCGTATGCGCGCCCTGGAAGCGCAGTTAGAAGCGGAAGGCCTGACCCGCAGTGCCGCTTTGTTGTGGGCGGCAGCGGCGATGAATGAGTTCCATCGCCTGCGCGTGCAAGTCACTCCACACCCAGAGGCGGCCGGTTTACTGGCGGTGTTAACCGAGCGTTATCAGCTAGCAGCCATCACGAATGGCAATATTCATTTGGCGCGTCAGCCGCTGGCCGCCTATTTTTCGGTGGCCATCGCAGCAGGCGAGTTGTTAGCGCCTAAACCTGATCCCACGCCTTTTCTGACGGCGCTTGCGCGTTTAAATGTGGCCCCCGAACACGCCATGCACGTAGGCGATTCATGGCAGGAAGATGTATTACCCGCCCAGCAGCTGGGTATGCATGCCGTGTGGATTTCCGCGCTGGAAGATCAACCACTTCCTCCGCGGGTACACCGTATTGCCCATGTAAAAGAGCTGCCCCGCGTGCTTGAGATGTTAGAAAAGGCGAGCTTAGAAACGCATCATTCCGGCGGTGTGTACAGCCACTGATTGAGTTTCTGGGATAGTGTATCGACGCCGTCACGCTTGAGCGAAGAGAAGAGCTGTACAGAGACCAAGTCTTCCCACTCTTTCAAGCGCGAACGTACTTTCTGCAACGAAGCGCTGGCGGGCCCTTTTTTAAGCTTGTCCGCTTTCGTCAGCAGAATATGCACCGGCATTTCGCGCTGGTCGGCATAATTGAGCATCATCTGATCGAACTCAGTGAGCGGGTGGCGCACGTCCATTAGCAGTACTAAGCCGCGTAGACTAAAGCGGTTTCGTAGGTATTCTGCTAAGTGCTTTTGCCACTCTAGCTTGACCGATTCTGGAACCTTGGCGTAGCCGTAGCCGGGCAGGTCTACCAAACGCAGTGACTCATCGTTCATGACACTGAAGAAGTTAATCAACTGAGTGCGCCCCGGTGTACGCGACGTGCGCGCCAACGCATTTTGTTGTGTTAAGGCGTTGATAGCACTTGATTTGCCCGCGTTAGAGCGCCCGGCAAAGGCTACTTCAGCGCCGGTATCATCTGGGCACAAAGCCAAGGTAGGCGCGCTGATAATAAAGCTTGCCGTCGGGTAGTTCAGCCGAGGGACTGGGCTATCGTGGGGGGTAGTCATGGACTTAATCCTGAAAAACGAACATAAAAGCGGCCTACTCAACGCACTATCATCAATGTGCTCATCAATGCGCTATCATCAACGCACTATCAACCCATTATGGCTTCTTCAGCGCGTAAAGTAGAACGCTTGGTAGCGACGCATAATAGAGAAATGAGAGCAGGAC
>TARA_R110002049_G_scaffold309212_1_pt1 | contig 43221 bp, 39 predicted proteins | sample TARA_R110002049 | Tara Oceans TARA_R110002049 (sample SAMEA4396941) | marine metagenome | biome: Polar Biome; feature: [SRF] surface water layer (ENVO:00010504); material: water (ENVO:00002006), including particulate matter (ENVO:01000060) such as... | depth 5 m | reverse complement strand
TGAAAACCAAAGCCACCGTTTTTAACGGTGGTTCTTTACTTAAAATACATAAGCAGATGTGTTGTTGTTTTGGTTTCAATACGTTTTGGTACAGTAAGTTGTGAGTGTTTTATGTTTTTTAGCAGTTTTTATTATGGTGTAAAAAGGTGTTTTTATATGGTGATTATCATAAAATAGAAATATATCTACTTATATATTTGTCAAAATATAAGTATTAATACTTATATTTAATTTAAAACTACTTAACATGAAATTACTGATCACAAAAACATTATTTACTGTGGCACTTTCTACGTTGTTATTTTCCTGTGGCGGAAAAGACAAAAAGAAAACGACAGAAGCCGCTGTTGAATCTGCAACAACCACATTAGGTATTGAAAAGCCACAATTAACATTCGGGTTTATCAAACTAACAGATATGGCACCTTTGGCCATTGCTAAAGAAAAGGGCTTTTTTGAAGACGAAGGCTTATTTGTTTCGGTGGAAGCACAATCTAACTGGAAAAATATTTTAGACCGTGTTATTGATGGGCAATTAGATGGTTCGCACATGTTGGCGGGCCAACCCATTGCTGCGGGTGCGGGATTTGGAAGACAAGCCGAATTGGTTACACCGTTTTCAATGGACTTGAACGGAAACGGCATCACGGTTTCAAACGATGTATGGTCTAAAATGAAACCGAATGTGCCTATGGATTCCGAGGGGAAACCAGTACACCCTATAAAAGCAGATGCTTTAAAACCTGTTATAAAGGAATATAAAAATAAAGGCAATGCTTTTAAAATGGGCATGGTGTTTCCGGTTTCTACACACAATTATGAGATTAGGTATTGGTTGGCCGCAGCTGGCATCCATCCAGGCATGTATACGGCGGATAACGTACAAGGTCAAATTGATGCTGAGGTTTTACTATCAGTAACGCCTCCGCCACAAATGCCGGCTACTTTAGAAGCGGGCACTATTTATGGCTACTGTGTGGGCGAACCTTGGAACCAACAAGCAGTTTTTAAAGGTATTGGTGTCCCCGTAGTAACCAACTACGATATCTGGAAAAACAATCCAGAAAAAGTATTTGTAATGACGAAAAAGTTTGTGGAAGAAAACCCGAATACGGCTGTTGCTATAACCAAAGCTTTGATTCGTGCCGGAAAGTGGCTGGATGAACCTGGCAATAGAGCAGAAGCAGTTAAAATATTATCGATGTCGCAGTATGTCGGCGCCGATGAAGCGGTATTGGCAAATTCCATGACTGGTACTTTTGAATTTGAAAAAGGCGATAAGCGCGATATGCCAGACTTTAATGTGTTCTATAAGTACAACGCAACATATCCTTTTTATTCTGATGGCACTTGGTTTTTGACGCAGATGCGCAGATGGGGACAAATTCCAGAAGCGAAACCCGTTGAGTGGTACGCGAAAACAATAAAAGATATTTACAGACCTGATATTTGGGAAAAAGCTGCAAAAATATTGGTTGAGGAAGGTCATATCCCTGCAACGGATATTCCAGAAACTGATGGCTATAAACCTGCAACTACCGATTTTATTGACGGAAACAGTTATGATGCCAAAGACCCCATTGGGTACATAAACAGTTTTGCTATTGGCAATAAAGATTAACAATAACAACTTTTTAAAAGAAGAAAAAGTGAAACATCCATAAATGATTTTGCTACACGAACAAATGATTATATGGATGTTGATTCCACAAATAAAAAATAAGAACAAATGAAACAAAGTGTCACACTAGATAAAGTCGTTGGATTTATGGGTTTGGGCTTTCTGAAATCCATAGGATTGTTATTCACAGGAAAACTGGAACAGGAAGATTTTAAAGCCTTTTTGAGAAAAGTGGTCGTACCTATAATTTCTATACTATTGTTTTTAGGATTATGGCATTTGGGTGCAAAATCGCTTTATGATATAGAGGCCAATTACAAGATTGAAAAAGCAATGGCAGATCAAGGCCCAGAAGAAGCTGAAGCCATGCGGGCATGTATTGCTTCGGGCGATATCAGTTGCCAACCAAATACTTTGCCATCTCCATCCCAAGTTTGGGCGTCTTACAAATCGCTGCTAAAAGACCATAGAATTATCAATGCCGATAAAGCGGCGTTTATAGAGAAAACCGCGGCTTTAAATGCAGCGCGTTTGGCAGCAGGCAAAGAAGCGATAACTTATACAGGACGTCCCTCTTTCGTAGACCAAATATTCACGAGTTTAGAAACGGTGTTTGCAGGGTTCTTTTTAGCCTTGTTCATTGCGGTGCCCATAGGCGTTGTGATTGGTTTGAGCAAAACCTTAAGAAGTTCGGTCAATTGGTTGATACAGATTTTCAAACCAGTATCTCCCGTTGTTTGGTTGTTGTTGGTTTTTATGATTGTAAAAACCCTGACCAAAAACTCGGAGTCTGATAGTGCTTTTATCATATCCTTTATTAGTGTGGGATTGTGTTCCATGTGGGCAACCTTGGTAAATACCGCTATGGGTGTGGCTTCAGTTGATAAAGATTATATCAATGTAGCGAAAGTATTGAAGTTGGGCACGTTTCAAAAAATATTTAAAGTGATATTGCCATCTTCATTGCCCTTAATATTTACGGGTTTGCGGATTACCTTGTCCGTAGCATGGATGGTGTTGATAGCCATTGAATTATTGGCACAAAGTCCGGGATTGGGTTCATTTGTTTGGGAAGAGTTCCAAAACGGCGCTATTGATTCCAATTCAAAAATTATTGTTGCCATGTTTGTTATTGGTGGCATTGGGTTTTTGTTGGACAGAATCATGTTGACTATTCAAAACATGGTTTCTTTTAATAAGAATGATGGAATATAATAATTGTGTAACTGTTGAACTGTTTAATCGAATAAACATAAACACCCATTAAACAAATAAACGAATCAACAAAAAACATAAAAAAATGGCATACCTAGAATTAAATAACATATATAAAACCTACGGGCAGGGCGAAAACGAAGCGCAAGTGCTTTCCAATATCAATTTAACTATTGAAGAAGGTGAATTTGTAGCCATCGTGGGCTTTACGGGTAGTGGAAAAACAACTTTGGTAAACTTGATTAATGGTTTGTTGACCCCAACAAAAGGCGAAGTGCTGTTTAAGGGCGAACCGGTTTCGGGTACCAGTCACGAGCGTGGCGTTATTTTTCAGAATTACTCGTTGCTACCTTGGTTAACGGTGGGGCAAAATATTTATATGGCTGTTAAAGAGGCCTTTCCGAAGAGAAGCAAGGCTGAATTGAAAGCCATTGTGGCAGAATATGTGGAGATGGTCAATTTAACGCCAGCGATCAATAAGCGTCCTAAAGAATTGTCAGGCGGCATGCGGCAACGGGTAGCGGTGGCGAGAGCATTGGCCATGAAACCCGAGATGATAATTATGGACGAGCCGCTCGGGGCTTTGGATGCTTTGACCCGTGGAAATCTTCAAGATGAGATTTTGAATATCTGGGGAAAAGACAAGCGCACCGTTTTACTGATTACCAATGATGTGGATGAGGGGATTTACATGGCAGACCGTATTATTCCATTGCGCCCAGGCCCCAATGCCACATTGGGGCCTGAATTTAAAATAGATATTGAGCGTCCTAGGGATAAAACGGAATTGAATGACAACCCAAATTTCAAGGAAACTAGAAATGCCATTATCGAATATTTAATGGACATTGGTAATGAACGAAAATCTGAATCACAAGACCTAATTGTATTGCCGGATTTAGCACCTAAGAGTTTTGTTGAACGATTTTAAAAAATGATAATTATGAACACTACGTTGATAAAAAACAAAAAAACAGAAATCCTCACGGAAAATGGGCTTTTCCCAGTTTCTACCGTGATGCTGGATTTAAAAGACCTTAAAAAAGTGTATCCTACGCCAAAAGGGGACTATGTGGTTTTGGAAGATTTGAACCTTCAAATTATGAAAGAGGAGTTTGTGACCATCATTGGGCATTCTGGTTGTGGTAAAACCACCATGCTTTCTATGATTGCAGGACTTAATGAGATATCTGGTGGCTATATTTTGGTATTGGGGAAACGTATTAAAGGGCCAGGGCCCGATAGAGGGGTTATCTTTCAATCGCCCAGTTTAATGCCTTGGATGACGGCACTTCAAAATGTATTATTGGGCGTAAATCAAGTATTTCCACATGCTACCAAAGCACAGCGAAACGATATTGCAAAATACTATTTGCAGAAAGTGGGGTTGGAAGATGCGTTTCATAAAAAAGCTTCAGAATTATCGCAGGGCATGCAACAACGGGTTGGTATTGCAAGGGCTTTTGCCATAAAGCCAAAAGTGTTGTTGTTGGATGAGCCTTTTGGGATGTTGGATTCTTTAACCAGAGGCGAACTTCAAGATATTTTAATTGAAATCTGGAACAAGGAAAAAATCACGGCGGTAATGATTACGCACGATGTGGATGAGGCCATCTTTTTAGCAGACCGTGTGGTAATGATGACGAGCGGCCCAAGCGCAAAAATTGGTGATGTTCTAAATATTGATTTTGAAAGGCCAAGAACTCGTAAAACCGTTTTAGAACATGATGATTATTACAAATATAGAAAACACTTGATAGACTTTTTAGAGCATTAATTAAATTAAAAAGACAAATTTATCCTTTAAAGCAATAAACATGAGAAATGTCATAAACCAGCACAGCAAGCACTTTTATATTTACACGTTAAAAACAATCAATAACAAAGAACAAAAACGAATTTCAAATATCTGGTCATGAGATTTTTACTGAGCATAGTCGAAGTAAGTCGAAGACATCTCAAAATCAAACAATGAATAACTTAAAATTTAAAAACATGAAAAAGCAATACGTATTAATAGGCATAGTAACTTTGATGGTTCAATTTGCACAAGCGCAATTTACTTTAGATGGCGAATTTAGGGCACGTACCGAATACCGTAACGGATTTGGAAGCATCATTCCAGATGCCGCAGATCCAGGGTTTGGGGTTTCAACCAGAATCCGATTGAATGCAGGGTATAATGTGGATGCCTACAAATTTTATGTGAGCTTTCAAGATATCATGGTTTGGGGCGAAAACAGACAGATTTTGCCTTATGATCAAAATAATTCCTTTGCTGTATTTCAAGCTTGGGCAGAAATTAATTTAGGTGCAGGTTTTGCAACCAAATTAGGGCGTCAAGTGATTTCATATGATGACCAACGGATTTTTGGTGGACTGGATTGGGCGCAACAAGGCCGTAACCATGATGCCGCTTTATTGAAATACAATAAAGGTAAATTTATGGCGGATCTAGGATTGGCATTTAGCCAAGATTATTCTAACCCTACGGGGTTTCAATCGGTTTCCACGGCATACAACACTACAGGTTTCTTTTCATATAAAACCATGCAGTATTTATACCTGAAACAAGCTTGGGAAAATTTTACGGGCAGTTTGTTGTTGTTGAACAACGGGTTCCAGAAATTTGATACAGGTAGTAATCCAGATGGTGTAAACAACTTACAAACTTTGGGAACGCATTTAGATTATAAAAAAGGAAAATTTGGAGTTGCAGCCAATGCTTTTTTGCAAACAGGCGATAATATAAAAGGGGCCTATTTGCTAGGTCTGGACTTTAGTTACAAAGCGTCCTCAAAAGTTGGGTTGGGTGCTGGTGTTGAAATTATTAGCGGAAATGATACTTCAAGTACAGATAACGAAGCTTTCTTCCCGTTATACGGTACCAACCACAAATTCAATGGATTTATGGATTATTTCTACGTAGGCAACCATGCTAATTCCATTGGATTGTTTGATGTGCGTGTCAGCGCAAATTTTGCTTTAAGTGACACTTCAAATTTAGCTATAACGGCTTTAAATTTTAGTGGCGAACAAGATTTGCCAAGTGGTAAAAAATCATTGGGAACTGAATTGGATTTAGTTTATTCCAAAAAAATTAAAGGCTACAGCTTGGTGTTAGGCTATTCCCAATTGTTCCCAAGCGATGGAATGTACGAGTTGAAGGGTGTAACCAAAGATGCCGCTGCCGATATGCAAAACTGGGCTTGGGCCATGTTGGTTTTAAAACCTAAATTTTTGAATTAGTAAAATAAGAAATCAATTCAAGAATCCCTGTTTTAGGGGATTCTTTGTTTCTGCTTATAAGTAAGTCGAAAATTAAAATACATTTCTTACATTTAAGCGATAAACAAACACTATGCTTAAAAAAGTTTTTGGAAGTGCCGTTTTTGGCGTTGAAGCAACCACTATCACGGTTGAGGTAAATACAGACAACGGTGTCGGATACCATTTGGTAGGGCTGCCCGATAATGCCATTAAAGAAAGTAATTTTCGAATTGCTGCAGCACTTCAAAATAATAGTTACAGAATTCCCGGTAAAAAAATCATTATCAATATGTCGCCCGCAGATTTGCGCAAAGAAGGTTCGGCGTATGATTTGACTTTGGCCATTGGTATTTTGGCTTCAACAGCTCAAATTAAAGCAGATAATCTAGATAAGTATTTGATTATGGGCGAGCTGTCGTTGGATGGCAGTTTGCAACCTATAAAAGGGGCGTTGCCCATTGCAGTCAAGGCTAGGGAAGAGGGCTTTAAAGGTTTTATACTGCCAAAAACAAACGCAAAAGAGGCGGCTATCGTCGATAATTTAGTGGTTTACGGTGTTGATAATATCAAACAAGTCATCAATTTTTTTGATAAAGACGAACCATTAGAACAAACCATTATCAACACCCGTGAGGAATTTGAGAAAAACCTAAATTATCCAGAGTTTGATTTTTCAGATGTTAAAGGACAAGAAGGCATTAAGCGCTGTATGGAAATTGCGGCTGCTGGCGGACACAATATTATTTTGATTGGGCCTCCAGGCGCTGGAAAAACTATGTTGGCTAAACGATTGCCAAGTATTTTGCCACCCATGACCTTGCATGAGGCTTTGGAGACCACCAAGATACATTCCGTGGTAGGGCGTGTAAAAGATACGGGACTGATGGCACAACGCCCGTTTAGATGTCCTCATCATACCATTTCGAACGTTGCCTTGGTTGGTGGCGGAAGCTATCCCCAACCAGGGGAAATTTCATTGTCGCACAATGGGGTTTTGTTTTTGGATGAATTGCCAGAATTCAAACGGGAGGTTTTGGAAGTGATGCGCCAGCCGCTTGAAGATCGGGAAGTGACCATTTCCCGAGCTAAATTTACGGTTACCTACCCTTCATCGTTTATGTTGGTAGCGAGCATGAACCCGAGTCCGAGTGGTTATTTTAACGATCCCAATGCACCCGTAACATCCAGTCCTGCTGAAATGCAGCGTTATTTAAGTAAAGTATCGGGGCCTTTATTGGATAGAATAGATATTCATATTGAAGTAACGCCCGTGCCGTTTGATAAATTATCGGACGATAGAAAAGGTGAAACCTCTGTGGATATAAGAAAGCGTGTTACCAAAGCGAGGCTACTACAGGCCAAGCGTTTTGAAGCAAGCGAAACCGTGCATTACAATGCGCAAATGAACACCAAGCAAATCCGTAAATATTGTGTGTTGGATGAAGGCTCCAAACAATTGTTAAAAACCGCTATGGAACGCTTGAATTTATCAGCGAGAGCTTATGATAGGATTTTGAAAGTTTCAAGAACCATTGCTGATTTGGAAGGGGTTGAAGAAGTTGATGGTTCACATATTAGTGAAGCGATTCAATATAGAAGTTTGGATAGAGAAGGGTGGTTGGGGTAGGTTACTGTCTTTCAGTTTTGCTCAAGATGTACTATGGCAGGAATCTTTTATGTAAGTTTAAACCAATTTTTGGCGGCACTGCACTAGTTGCAACCTTAAATTTTATATAATTTACATCAATCCCAAAATAGAATCCCAGTTCTGTTTATTGTTTTGAAATAATAGAATTTGAATACTGAAAAATGGCGCAAAAAAAAGACGAAGTTTGTATAAACTTCGTCTTTTTTAAAACCGTCAAATGTAAAACCTATCTACTTAAGAAGGGTTTTTTTCATAAGTCAAGACCACTTTGCTAACAACACTATTGCTATTTACATCAATAAAATTGTAGTTTCCTTCAAATGAAAATTCAGTAGAGTTTTCATTAATGTCGATATCGGCGGTTTGTATTGAACAGCCTCCTACAAAAGTTATAATGTCGTCGGTTAATTTCCATGTGCCGCTCAGGGTTTGCTTGTCCGAGCAATCGGCGGCTATGGTGCCTTGTTTGTATGCATAGCTTCTATCGGCATTAAACTCATAAATGATGTCTTGTTGGCATGCCGTATATTGTTCAAAAATATCTGTGCTAGGGTTGTCAACAGAATCATCTGTTAAATCTATCTCATCTTCAGAAACCATACTTTTTAAGGTCCAATTGCCAGCAAAATCAGATTCGGCTGTACTAAGCTCGCCTGTAAGAGCATTTGGACAGTTAGGTTCGTCGTTGTTGTCGCAGCTGATAATAGATAGCGACATCATTGTTAAGCTTGTTACTAATAAAATTGTTTTTTTCATAATGAATGTTTTTTAAATTCTTTAGGAAGATGGGAAAACCAATGATTAGTTGCGTGTAAAAAAGCAAATTTTTTCAATTTAATAGGCGTGTTTTAGGGTGACTTATTGAAAATATAGTACATAAATTATTGTTTGTTAGTAAAATAAAAGCAAGTTTTAGTATGGGATAAATGCTAAAAAAAAAACAACAGGAATAGGTTAATCTTTGTGAAGAAGGCAAGATTGTTTGAAAAATGTTTAGCTTAGCTAATAAATAGTTTTAATGCATATGAAAATAATATATAGTGCCTTGTTTTTGTTGCTTTTGTTAGGGTGTAACGAGGTTGGTTCAAAGCAAATAGTAGTTCCTTTGGAGCCCGTGCCAAAACTCGATTTAAACCAAGCCAACGCCTTAGCGAAATTACCTTTGCATTGCATGAACATAGAATACCCAAACCGTTTATCGCAAACGCTTGGCAGCGATGAAGATTTACAATCCCCAAGCACATTGCATCCTGCGTTCTACGGCTGTTTCGATTGGCATTCGTCAGTTCACGGACATTGGAGTTTGGTGAGTTTGTTAAAACAGTTTCCGGAAATCGATTCTGTCAATGCCATTAAGCAACGACTTCTTAAAAGCATTTCCAAAGAAAATATTGAAACCGAAGTGCGATATTTTCAAGGAAAACACAATAAATCGCATGAACGTACTTACGGTTGGGCTTGGTTACTAAAATTAGCTGAAGAACTGCATACTTGGGATGATAAAACCGCAAGAACCTTAGAAACCAATCTGCAACCATTAACCGATTTGATTGTTGAAAAATACATCACGTTTTTGCTTAAATTAAATTATCCGTTACGTGTGGGAACGCATACAAATACGGCATTTGGGTTATCTTTTGCTTATGATTATGCAAAAACGGTAAACAACGAAGCTTTAAAAACAGCGATTGCAGAACGTGCCAACTATTTTTTTTTTAAAGATGAAAATTGCCCCATGTCATGGGAACCTAGTGGCACCGATTTTTTATCGCCTTGCTTGGAAGAAGCCGCTTTAATGAAGCGTTTAATGCTTAATAAAGACTTCAAACCATGGCTAGAAAAGTTTTTGCCGCAACTGAAAGATAAAAATTTCACGTTAAAAGTAGGTCTGGTTTCCGACAGAACCGATGGAAGTTTAGTACATTTAGATGGTGTGAATTTTTCCCGGGCGTGGAGCTTAAATAAAATCATTGAAGGACTTCCAGAATATGCGCATTTGAAGAACACAGCAAATGAACATATCAACTATTCCTTACCAAGTATTTTTGGCGATAGCTACGAAGGTGGCCATTGGCTGGGGAGTTTTGCTATTTATGCCTTAAATTCAGTTGACCATCACAAAACAAACCAATAACATGCAAAGACATATTGTAGATATCAATGCAGATGTGGGCGAGGGTGTAGGGAACGAAGCCTTAATCATGCCGCATATCTCATCTTGCAATATTGCTTGTGGTGGTCATGCTGGCGACGAAAAAACCATGCGGCAGGTTGTTAAATTGGCAAAACAGCATCGGGTAAAAATAGGTGCACACCCTTCGTTTCCCGATAAAGAAAACTTTGGCAGAATAACCATGGATATACCTTGTGTGGCGTTGTTTGCAGCAATTAAAAGCCAGATAAAAAGTTTGATAACCGCAATAAATGAAGAACACGCCATGCTGCACCACATAAAACCCCACGGTGCTTTATATAATATGGCGGCTACAGATGAGCGCATTGCTACGGTCATTGTAGAGGTTGTTAAAAGTTTGAGGATACCTGTGAAATTGTATGTGCCCTATGGTTCGGTTATTGAAAAAGTGGCGCTTCAAAATGAGCTGTCCATTACTTACGAAGGGTTTGCGGATAGAAATTATAACGACGATTTAACCTTGGTTTCAAGAAAAGAAAAGAACGCTTTAATTCACAAAAACAACGTGGTTTTTGAACATGTTTTAAGAATGGTTGAAACTGGAAAAGTAAAAACGGTGGCAGGTAGGGAAGTGGCTATAAAAGCAGAAACATTTTGCGTGCATGGCGATAATCCAAATGCGATTGATTTAATCAAAAATTTAAAAGGGTTTTTGGAGATAAAAGGTATTCAAATAAGCTAATTTGTCAGCGTATAAACTAACATATAAACCCTTTGGAGAACGTGCTATTTTGGTAGAGTGGCCACAGATAATTGACAAGGCTATTTTAAAGGATATCATTCTTTTTAAGGAAAAAATAAAAGAAAACAATATTGAATCTTTAGTTGAGTTGAAATCAGCATATAATTCATTATTAGTAGTATATGACGATTTTGTTAAAAACTATGATTTAGAAATAGCGTACATAGACAAAATCTATCACACAGATGAGATTACCGTTAAAACAGATGCGGTTTTATGGAAAATCCCTGTGTGTTATGACCCGCATTTTGGTATGGATTTAAGTTTGATTTCAAAAGAAAAAGGCTTGACCGAAGACGCTATTGTTCAGCTTCATTCTGATGCCATTTACACCGTATTTTTTACGGGCTTTTTGCCCGGGTTTTTGTATTTGGGCGGTTTGGATGAAAAGATTCATGTCCCAAGAAAATCAACTCCTAGATTGAGAATAGGAAAAGGCTCGGTGGCTATTGGTGGCAGCCAAACGGGGGTTTATCCAAGTGATAGCCCTGGCGGTTGGAATATCATTGGGAATTCCCCCATCGATTTTTTTAATGTAAACAAAGAAAATCCGTGTTTTGCTAAAGCGGGTGATGGTATTGTTTTTTGCCCCATTTCTCGTCAAGAACATAAAGATATTAAGGCATTGGTTGGTGCTGGTGTATTTCAATTAAAAAGTGAAGTAATTAATGGTTAGTGTTTTAAAATCAATATTTTATGACTCGATTCAAGATTTGGGTCGCATCGGTTTTCAGGAGTATGGCGTTCCTGTTTCGGGCGTGATGGATATGTATGCAGCAAAGGTGGCTAATGCCTTATTGGGCAATGCCGAAAACTGTGCAGTGATGGAAATTACCATGTCAGGGCCTGTGCTGCAATTTGGGTGTGATACCAATATCTGTATTTCGGGCGCAGATATGTCCCCAAAATTAAATGACCTGCCTTTTGAAACCAACAAAGCCATTCGGGTTTCCAAAGGCGATGTCGTGTCTTTCGGAAGATTGAAATTCGGGTTTAGGTGTTATTTGGCAGTTTCAGGAGGTTTTGGCACGGAAACGGCGTTAGGCAGCCGGAGTATGTTCAAAGGCGTCACAAAACAGTTTAAAATAGCAAAAAATGACGTGCTGTCCATTTCAGAAGAACCATTCATTTTAAAAGCAAAAAATGCTTCGCTTAAAATAAATCAAGACCATTTTGATTCGAAACACATATCTGTTTTTGAAGGACCGGAATTCAATCAACTTTCAAAATCCCAACAGGCACTATTGTTTTCAAGGCCATTTACCATTTCAAAAGACAATAGCCGTATGGCGTATCAGCTTGAGGAGTCTTTGGAAAACAGTTTAGAGTCCATCATAACCTCGGCAGTACTTCCGGGAACGGTGCAATTAACGCCTTCTGGAAAGCTTATCATTTTAATGCGGGATTGCCAAATCACAGGCGGATATCCTCGGGTTTTGCAGTTGAAAGCATCTTCAATTAGTGTGTTGGCCCAAAAATTTACAGGGCATATTGTGAAGCTTAAGCTTTTGGAATATTAGGCGATTAAACCTAGATTATTGCTTGTTTTTTACTTGTTTCAGATTTATCGACGTCATTTTTTCCAACGGTTTCAATGTAGCGTCTGTAGATTTTAGTGTTTCTGATTTGCCGTACGTTATCAGCGGATTCAATACATGAAAACGAGCCTATTCTTTCTGCGCCTGCATCAATGTATTTAATTGCGGTGTCATAATCATCAATGCCTCCGCTGGCGCAAATTACGATTCTGTCCCTAACTGTTTTTTTCATGATTTTCACATCAGTAAAAGTGGCACCGTTTTTAGAAAAACCGGTAGATGTTTTGATGCAATCTACATGGGCGTCCATACAAATTTCACAAGCCTTGATGACTTCATTTTTGTTTAATTCAGAAATTTCAATGACTGCTTTTAGCGGAATATCGCCAATGGCCATTTTTACATCGCTAATGTCTTTGAGTACCGATACGTAATTTTTGCTTCTAAGAAATCCTAAATTGATAACCATTTCTATTTCGTCAGCACCGTTTTCAATGGCTTTTTTCGCTTCGTAAATTTTAGATTCGGTTGCCATAGCCCCTAAAGGGAATCCTGCTACGCTACATGTTTTTATGTTGGTATTTTCCAATAATTCCCTCACTAACGGTACAAATGAACCATTGACACAAACGGAACGGAAGTTGTTTTCTTTGGCTTTGTTGCAAAATGCGATAATCTCACGTTCGGTAGAAGTAGCTTCCAGTAAGGAAAAATCAATATATTGGGATATGTTCATAGCTGTAAGTAGGTTTTTTCTTTTTTTTGTAAAAGGATGTTTTTGGGTAGGGCTTTGAGGTTTGTCCAGACTCAAATTTAGGTATTGTCGTGTTTCTAAACCTGTAATTTTTATTGTTTTAGATTAACGGCATGCCTTAAGTGTAGTTAACAGAAATATTCAAAAAATATTTTATTTTTTGATATATTTTTTTTAATATATGAATCCTTTTTTAGGAAATCTGACTGGAGCTTTTGGAATCTTCAGCTTTGTTTAAAATTTTATGCACCCATGCAATAGCTTTGCTTAATGAGTCGAAAATCTCATAAGGTTTGTCGTAAAACTCACGTTCGTATTCAGCACTTTTACGCATGCTTTCCGTTAACGGAATCATGGCAATAGCAACTAAATTAGGGATTTTTTCTACTTCAGTATAAATGAATGGATTCACGGAATATGACTTGACACGATTGGAAACGTAAACCATGTTCTTGCCGCTAAAATGCGCTTTAATATGCTCGTTCAGTATGTCGTTATGGTGGGGTTCTATCACAACACCTTCTTTTACTTGGTTTATGATGAATTCATCAAAGAAAAAGAGTTCTGCGTCTTTCAGATTTAAATATTTAATGATGCCCATAATGATTGGTTTTGAACTAAATATATGAAAAAATAAAGTTAAATCTTACTTTTGTAAAAGAAAAAGCAACGCTCAATCAGCACCTATAAAAAATAGGTGGCATTTGCGTTGCTTTGTTTTCTTGTTTTGCAAAGGCTAATCGAGTCATTTAACGGTTTTGATATTGGCCTTTTATAAAATGCTTAATGTGACCTTAATTTTTGTCAGCGACTAAGTCTCCTTGGTTTCTGAATACTAATTCATCATTAAAAGCATCTAAAAGTATAATGCTATCTGTGGTTACTTTCCCTGCTAAGATTTCTTTGCTCAATGCGTTTAAAACCTCTTTTTGAATGACACGTTTTACGGGTCTTGCACCATATTCCGGATGATAGCCTTTCTCGGCCAAATAAGCGATAGCTTCGGGCGTCGCATCAAATGTGATGCCTTGTTTTGCTATCATCTTGGTAACATTTTTTAGTTGCAGGCCAACAATGGCGGAGATGTCAACCTTACTTAAAGGTGTAAACATGATGGTTTCGTCAATACGGTTTAAAAACTCTGGACGTACACTTTGTTTCAATAATGCCAATACATCAACTTTGGCGGCCTCAATAGCGGAATCAATATCTTTTGTGGCTTCAAAACGTTCTTGTATGATTTGGCTCCCAATATTGGAAGTCATAATGATGATGGTGTTTTTGAAATCTGCCATGCGGCCTTTGTTGTCCGTTAGATGTCCTTCATCCAATACCTGCAATAAAATATTGAAGGTGTCTGGATGTGCTTTTTCAATTTCATCGAGCAGCACGACGGAATAAGGTTTGCGCCTTACGGCCTCGGTCAATTGCCCGCCTTCATCATAACCTATGTACCCTGGAGGCGCGCCCATCAAACGGCTCACGGCGTGACGTTCTTGGTATTCACTCATATCGATACGGGTCATGGCGCTTTCATCGTCAAAAAGATATTCTGCCAATGCTTTTGCCAGTTCTGTTTTACCAACGCCCGTAGTACCTAAAAATAGAAAGCTGCCGATGGGTTTTTGTGGATTTTGCAATCCAGCACGACTTCTTCTTACAGCATCACTTACGGCAACAATAGCTTCTTCTTGACCGACCACACGTTTGTGCAATTGGTCTTCCAATTTCAATAATTTTTCGCGTTCGCTTTGCAGCATTTTGGTTACGGGAATTCCGGTCCATTTTGCGACAACCTCAGCAATATCATCATAAGTCACTTCTTCTTTTATAAGTGAATTTTCAGATTGTGCTTGCAACTGTTTTTGGTAGTCTTCAAGCTGTTCTTGGGCTTCTTTTATTTTTCCGTAACGTAATTCTGCCACTTTTCCATAGTCGCCTTCACGTTCTGCTTTTTCGGCTTCCAATTTGAAATTCTCAATTGCCTGTTTGGTGTTTTGAATGTTGTCAACCACTTCTTTTTCGCTTTTCCACTTGGCGTTTATTTCATTGCGTTCTTCTTTTAGGTTGGCTAAATCAGAACGTAACGATTTCAATTTGCTTTCATCTTTTTCACGTTTGATGGCTTCAATTTCAATTTCCAATTGCATCACTTTTCTATCTAAAACATCCAACTCCTCGGGTTTGGAATTGATTTCCATGCGGAGTTTGGAAGCGGCCTCATCCATTAAATCAATGGCTTTATCGGGTAAAAAGCGGTTTGTGATGTAGCGTTGCGATAACTCTACCGCACCGATAATAGCCTCGTCTTTAATGCGGACTTTATGGTGGGTTTCATATTTCTCCTTGATGCCACGTAAGATTGAAATGGCACTTTCGGTATCAGGTTCGTCAACCATTACTTTTTGGAACCGACGCTCTAAGGCTTTATCTTTTTCAAAGTATTTTTGATATTCATCTAGAGTGGTCGCTCCAATAGCTCTCAATTCGCCACGCGCCAAAGCGGGTTTTAAAATATTGGCGGCATCCATAGCGCCTTGTCCGCCACCTGCACCAACAAGCGTATGGATTTCGTCTATAAACAATACGATATCGCCATCGCTGGTGGTCACTTCTTTGATAACGGCTTTTAGGCGTTCTTCAAATTCGCCTTTGTATTTGGCGCCTGCGATTAGTGCGCCCATATCCAATGCGAAAATCTGTTTGTTTTTCAAGTTTTCTGGAATATCGCCGTCAATAATGCGGTGCGCCAAACCTTCTGCAATAGCGGTTTTCCCTGTTCCGGGTTCGCCAACCAAAATGGGATTGTTTTTGGTGCGTCGTGATAAAATTTGAAGTATTCTTCTGATTTCCTCATCACGACCAATAACGGGGTCTAGTTTACCGTCTTTTGCCAGTTGATTTAGGTTTTTTGCATATTTGTTCAGCGAATTATAGGTTTCCTCCTGACTTTGTGAGGTCACGTTTTCGCCTTTGCGCAATTCCTGAATACTGGCGTTTAGTGTTTTTTCGGTCACGCCTTGGTCTTTCAGCATCTGTGCTATTTTGCTATTTGATTTGAAAACCGCTACTATCAGATGCTCAATGGATACATAATCATCGTTCATTTTTTTTGCGATGATGGCGGCTTCATTCAAGGTTTTTCCAGCCTCACGGGAGAGCGTCAATTCGGCACCGGTAACTTTGGATAAACTTTCCAATTGTTTATCCAAAGCTTGTTTGAGTATGGGAATATTGACATTCAATTTTTTTAAAATGAATGGCAACACATTTTCATCAACTTCAAAAATGCCTTTAAATATATGTTCATTTTCAATTTGTTGATGACCGAAACCTTGAGCCATTTGTTGTGCTTGCTGAATGGCTTCTTGCGATTTTATGGTATAATTATTTAAGTTCATCTGTTTTATGTTTTTCATTCCCTCTGAGGAAGGAATCTATTAATTATTTTATCTTTACAATCTGTTTAAGTCAATAATCTTACCAACTCAAATGCAAAGACAAAATGTCTGTTAAGTGCTGATTTTAAATGACTTTTAGTCAGCTTGTAAGATTGTAAGTTGATTTCGACTATTGTATATTCAACATTAAAGTTAAAAAAGTTTATGGGTTTTATAAAGAAGCTATTCGGAAATTCAGCCGAAACTAAAGAAGAAAAAACATTGCCGTGGATTCCTTTGGATGCCTTGTCTCAATTGGAGATTATTAAAGAGAAATCAACCACCAAAACACAGGTTGTTTTTAAGCATTCTACACGTTGTGGTATTAGCCGTATGGTTATGAACCAGTTTGTGGAAGCTTATAATATGGCTGAAAACGACTTGGATTTATACTATTTGGATTTATTGAATTATCGGGAGGTTTCCAATGAAGTAGGGTATAGGTTTCAAGTGATACATGAATCGCCACAGTTGTTGGTTATTAAAAACGGTATCGTAGTAGCGTATGCCAGTCATGGACAAATTAATGATTTGGATTTACAGAAATTCGTTTAATGCTTTTTAATAAAAATCAAGCTTAATTTATGCATAAATTATAAACTTGTTTATAAATAAAACCTCCCAATCAGGAGGTTTTTTCATTTTAGCTTCTTACTTTATAGGAACTGATAATATTTTTCAATTTCAATTTTAAATCTTCGCCGGTATCATAAACCATTTGTTCGTTGCTGGGAAAGGGGACTCTTTTGTTGTTAAGGATTCTTGCTTCTTCAACTTCCAAAGCTCTTTTATCACCTTTAATTCTTCCGAAGAGGTTTTCAAAAACAAATTGGCTATCAATGGTAAACGTGTCTACTAACTGATTGGTTTTGGTGTCCACATAAACTACGTTGGCAATCACTTGGGTGGATTTTGTTTGTCTGAATTCAGAAAATAAAGCTTTCACGTTTATAATTTTATCAATTTTAATGCCTTTGCCAAGACTGTCTTTTGCCACATTGCCTTTGCTGTCCAATTGGTATTTCCAACCATCCACAACTTGTTTTTCTTTAACGACTTGGCGTTCTTTAATCTGTTCGGGTGATACATTGATTTGTTTTAATTGCAACTGCATAGCATAATCATATTGAATGTTTTTGCTAGGTTGCGCATGGTACATGGTCCAGAATTGATTGAGTCCGTAGGTGTCAAAATTCAATAAATCGGCTTCCAAGCGTTTCGGAATGATCTGTTCGGTCAGGTTTTGAATGGTTACGATCACATAAGCCGTGCCACGTTCGTGTGCTTCTTGCATAAACGCTCTGGTTTTCTCGTAATTGGGGTTGATGGATTCTATATATTCAAAAGTATTGTAAGCTGCCCGAATATCTCCTTTGTTTTCCATGTCCAATAAATCCAGTCCTTTTTCATACATGTAATTTGAAACATTATTGCGTGATGCTATAATTTTATCACTATAATTAGTCATTTTAAAAGGGATGTTTTTACCATTCACCACCAAAGGCAAAACAGGTTTGATGGCTTCTTGGCGCGCGCTCAAATTCACATAAATATCATAGATTTCTCTATACAATTCAGGATTATTGTCTTTTTTAAGATGGTTTATGGTATTCAAATCACGTTCAGTTACTTTGTTATAGGCCTCTTGAAGCATGATCACGTAGTCGTACTTTCGCTTTTTGTCTTTGTTTGTTCTGAGGTTGTCCAAAGCAATATTAATGGCTTGGTCGTAATTACCGGAATTTAAGGATTTTTCTACCTGTTTTCGAGAGCTACAGGATAAAACAATAGCAAATGCTATGGGTAGGAGTAATAGTTTTTTCATAAGGTTGGGGTTTATGATTTAGAATATTCAAATTCCAAATACAGTGCCAAAGCTATAAAAATAAATTGAAGCATATCTATTTTTGTTTTTATAATATTGATAATTAATGGTTTAAATAATCGTAAATAATTTGAAATTTTAAATGAACCATAAAATCAGTATCAATATTGATTTCTGAAAACAGTTAATAAGCCGTTTAAAACTTCTGTTGAAATATTCGTTTTGTGGTGTAAAAAACGAATCTATTTGTTATTTTTGCCGAATCTTAAACCAGAACATATATTTATGCAACGCGACGAACAAATTTTTGAACTTATTGAAGCCGAAAAAGAACGCCAATTACATGGTATTGAATTAATTGCATCAGAGAATTTTGTAAGCAGCCAAGTCATGGAAGCTGCTGGCTCTGTGCTCACAAATAAGTATGCTGAGGGCTACCCCGGAAAACGTTATTATGGCGGTTGCGAAGTGGTTGATGAAGTGGAGCAAATTGCCATTGATAGAGCTAAAACCTTGTTTGGAGCGGAGTATGTAAACGTACAGCCACATTCTGGAAGTCAGGCAAACACGGCGGTTTACCATGCGTGTTTAACACCGGGCGATAAAATTTTAGGATTTGATTTGTCTCACGGTGGACATTTAACCCACGGGTCGTCAGTAAACTTTTCAGGAAAATTGTATAACCCGGTTTTTTATGGCGTAGAGCAGGAAACAGGGGTTTTGAACTATGATAAAATTCAAGAAATTGCTACTAAAGAACAACCAAAATTAATCATAGCAGGGGCTTCGGCTTATTCCCGTGATATTGATTTTGAGCGTTTTAGATTGATAGCCGATAGCGTTGGCGCTATTTTAATGGCAGATATTTCACATCCAGCAGGATTGATAGCCAAAGGTATTTTAAACGACCCGATGCCACATTGCCACATTGTGACCACGACCACGCACAAGACCTTAAGAGGCCCACGTGGCGGGATGATTATGATGGGACAGGATTTTGATAATCCGTTTGGATTGACATTGAAAAACGGTTCGCTTCGTAAAATGTCTTCATTATTGGATTCTGCCGTATTCCCAGGAAACCAAGGAGGCCCGTTAGAGCATATAATCGCTGCTAAAGCCATTGCTTTTGGAGAGGCTTTGACCGATGATTTTTTACATTACCAATTGCAGGTAAAGAAAAATGCGGCCGCTATGGCTAAGGCATTGGTTGATAAGGACTATCAGATTATTTCTGGAGGTACCGATAACCATTGTATGTTATTGGATTTACGTAACAAAAACCTATCTGGAAAAGATGCCGAGCAAGCTTTGGTAAAAGCAGATATTACCGTAAACAAAAACATGGTGCCATTTGATGATAAATCGCCATTTGTAACCTCAGGAATCAGATTGGGAACTGCCGCTATTACCACCAGAGGTTTAAAAGAATCTGATATGGTGGCAATTGTAGAGCTGATTGATGAAGTGATTATTAACTTTGAAGATGAAACCGTTTTAGAAGGTGTAAAAACCAAAGTAAATGCCATGATGAAAGGGAGACCTTTATTTGTGTAGTTTTTTGATTCTGAATTTATTTCATAATTGTATTGAAACCTTAAAAGAACAATATTACTAGAACTTGAAACAAGTTTAGGTGTAAAAAAAATCCTGTATTGTGCAGGATTTTTTTGGTATTAAGTTAATGAAGTGCATTAAGGGTTTTCTTTTCTTTTTAATATTTTTACAATACGATTAATTATGATTTCCGACAAATTCCATTCGTATCCATCAAAATCAGTAGTATTCATAAATTGAATAACTACCGTGTCAATATCTTCATGGTATTCAGCAAGACTTTGATAACCGGGAACCAGACCGCCATGTTCGTAAACATAAATAGATGAATAAATATCCTGTTCTCCCTCATCAAATACTGATCCATCATTCAATGCCCTTAAAAACCTGCCCACATCTTCGGCTGTGGCCAACATGCCATTTTCTACTGTTTTTAAATCCTCTTCATAACCAACATAATAGCCGCTCATAACATCATCCAGATTGACCGTTTTAAGCGAGCCATATGTGTTGTTCAGGTTTAGTGGTTTTAAAATTTCTTCCTGGATAAATTGAAAATGGTCATAGCCCATCACTTTATCAATGAGTTTTTTAATCAATAAATAATTGGTATTACTGTATTCATAGCCTTCGTCTGGTTCAAAACTAGCTGGTAAATCAAGGGCAAATCCTAGCGCTTCTTCAGCACTTTTTGGTTGGTTAGCCCAATAACCGGGGTGGTCGGTAAAATTGGGTATACCACTTCGGTGCTGTACCATCATTCTTAGGGTAATCTTTTCAGCATGCTCAATTCGGCCTTTAAGTTCAGGAAAGTAATCGGTAAGTGTTTTATCCAAATCCAAATGCTTGCTTTTAACTAATTTAGCAACAGATACGGCTACATATAACTTGCTGATACTGGCAATTTTAAATAAGGCATGTGGGTCGGCGGGTATTTTGTTTTTTCGGTTTTTCAGTCCTGCGGCATAAAATGTAGGTTCTTTGCCTTTTTGATCTACATATACTATCACACCATCAAATCCATAGTCTAACGCTTCATTTACTTGTTCTTGAACGGTATCTGGGAGTGGTAAAATCCATGCTTTGACCAGAATCCATGGTACGAGCGCCAATGAGCTTATGCTTGCAATAATAAATAATATTCTAAGGAGTCGTTTTATTCGTTTTTTTGTCATAATGCTTATTTTAAGGCTACATATGATTTTGTAGACTAGACATCTTAACGGTAAGGGTTTCTGTTTGCACTTAACAGGCTGCAATTAATTTTTAATCCATCAATGCTTTATTGTACATCACGGGCATTTGTCCTTTCCATTTATTCCATAATTCTCCATTGCTTATTAAATTAGACATAAAGAAACCAACATTGATACGGCTTATTTTGCCTGCATTAAAAATAGCACTTTTAATTGGTGACGGGTATATTTCGTAATCGGTAACTTCGGTTTCATTGGTTAGTCCATCGGGCCGGACTGCGACCCATTCTATATGCGGGTTGTTCTGCCTGATTTTTGTCCGTAAATAATCGGCAGCTTTTTCGTTATCTGTATGTGGAGGTAAAATTAATCGAAGGAGACCAATAACGCATTTTTGTGCAAATGATATCGGTTCATTCAAATCACGATTGCTATTGCCACTGGTGTTCATTAAAACAAACCGTATCGGTTGCTTGGGATTATTGGCTATTATGGCATCACATAATTTACGCGTAGCGCCTGTAACTAGTTCCCTGGGATGTCCATAAATGCCTTTCCATGTTAGATTGTGGCCCAAACAGGATGCTACGGCTTGGCAACCATTACTGTGTTCTTTAATATCTAGATCGCTCATCTCTAAAATACTTGCACAGATAATTTGAAGATCATTATTGCTTTTCCATGATTCTGGCAACTTTTCAGGAGACCTTACAATGGCTTTAACTTTATGTTTTTGAATGAGAAGCTGTTCAACTAAATGCTTTCCTGTTGCACCGCTTGCACCTACTACTAATACAGTCATATGATTTTAATTTATTTAATTTTTAAAATACGTATTTGCTTTTCAACTTTGTTGAATTTCCATTTTAGTCCAAACAAAGGTCTTAAGATATTAATCCGTTTAATGATAAATTCATAAATAATGTAACACACAACAAATGTAAATAGTGTAACACCAATAAATTTAAGTATAGGATGAATTTGTAACGGCAAAATAATTAACGCGCCGGCGTACAATACAAACATATGAATAATATATACTGGGTAAGCTGCTCGACTCAAATAGCTCAATAATGCACTTGGTTTGTTGAGATACTGATACCCTAGACCAAAAACACCAAAAATCCAACAATTAGACTCTATGGAAGTGATGTACATATTTGAAAGCCCTCCAAACCCTGTGAAACGGATTGTAAATAAAACAGCCGCCATACCAAGATATAGCCATTTCCATTTTGATATCGTTTTCCAAAAGCTATTGCCGCTATAAACAAAAAGAAAACCAAAAAGGAAAGCTAGAAAACCAATAAAAAACCCGTGCCAAGTTTGCGCATACATTTCAAACAATTGAGGTTTAACAAGACCTACTTCTAACATGAAAAACATAGACATAAATAAGGGGCCAATGGCATACGCCATGATTTTTGAAAGGTTTTTTTGAAACTTTCCTTTTTCATGTTTTTTCAAATAGTAGAACAGTGGCGCCAGCAAAAGTACATAGCTGAAAATATTGCCCAAAAACCATAGATGACCACTATTGGCATAATAACTTAATGGCATGTTATAATATTTCTGAAAAACAAACACATGTAAGGGGGCAATTGCCAAGAAACCGAACGCAAATGGCAAAAGAATCCGTTTAGACCGTTCTAAAATCAATGCTTTACATTGCCGTTTTCTCATTGCAAAATACAAACCCATTCCAGACACATAAAATAAGAACGGGATTCGCCAAACGTTAAGCATCGTCATTGGGCCCCACAAGCTCTCTAACGAGGTTTCGTTTTTAATAAAACCAATAAACAGTGCCCAAGGTTGAAATATAATAGCAATATGGTAAATGAGCAATAGGCCAATGGCAATTACTCGTAACCAATCGATGTCGTATCTTCTATTTGTTATCATTTTTAGTATGTTTTTTGTTAATTTATTCTAACATCATTGCTATTATTGGACGTGCTTTTTGCAGTGCATCCATGTCCAGTGAAAAACCCATGGGTTTTAATTGTTGTACGATCATGTCATAAAAAGGCTTTACTTCTGTAAAATTAGCCATGACGGTTTCTCTGGGAGTGGCTCCAAAATTATTTCGTATAGTTTTGTCAGCTTTGGCTTCAATAAGCATTTGTACAATTTCTATACGACCAAAAAAAGCCGCAGTATGCAGCACGGTAGAGCCGTCGTTGTTTTTTGCAGACAAATCGGCATGGGCATCAATAAGCGCTTTGGCTATTTCTGGCTTATTGAATGTAGTGGCAGACATTAAAGGCGTTGCGCCACTCATCGCTTCTTTTTTGTTAATATCTGTACCTGCTTCAATATGTTGTTTTACCAAATCTAGATTTCCAGATATAATGGCTGTGTGAATGTCTGTGCTTGGTGCTTTTTTAACTTCACTAGCATTGCTTGCAGTTGTTTTTTTATGGGATTGGGCACATGCTGTAGTGAATAAAATGATGAGGAGTAACGTTGGAATAGTCATTTTAAAAGCATTGATTTTTAGTGTTTTCATGGTTTAAGTTTTTAAAGATTTATAATTTTATTTTTGTTTCTACAAAGGTCAGATAAATGGCAAGTAGCCTGCAAGTTCGTATGTTGCGGTATGTATCAAGTTTGCTGAAGCAATAAAAATTATGAAGCAGAAGTATAAATTATGACGCAAATGCATATTTTCTTTCCTGAATTTGAAATGTTGAACAGCGCAACATTCCAATTAAATTTTTTACTTTCGTGATTGTATAAAGCACTATGTCTGACATCTCATTTCAAGGAAAATTTATAGAGCAGGCTGAAGCCATCGTCTTAGAGCATATCTCTAACGAAAAATTTGGGGTTTCAGAGTTGGCCGATCTCATGCATATGAGTCGTTCAAACTTATTGAGAAAAATAAAAAAACAAACGCAAGGCAGCGCAAGCCAATTTATCCGTCAAATTCGCATCCAAAAGGGCATGGAACTACTACAGCAAACAGAGCTTACTGTTTCTGAGATTTCCTATCAGGTTGGGTTTGGAAATAATTCTTATTTTATAAAATGTTTCCGAGAACATTACGGATATGCTCCCGGCGAAGTTAGAAAAAGCACTTTTGAAGAAGTCGATACTAAAGGTGTTGAAGCTGAAAAAGATAAACAAGAACCTCAAAAACGTGTTTTCAAACCATACCGTTTGCAAATCTTTTCTGTAGCTCTTTTGGTAATAGTTTTAGCGGTAGCATTGTTTTTCAATAAAACAGAGTCTATTTCTAATACAAATAAAGGCGGCAATAAAAAATCTATTGCAGTCTTGCCTTTTAAGAATATGAGTAGTGACTCTACAAACTTATATTTTGTAAATGGGCTCATGGAATCGGCCCTTAACAACTTGCAAAAGATCGAAGATTTGCGGGTAATAAGCAGAACCTCTGTAGAAAAATATAGAAATACGGACAAGACCATTTCAGAAATAGCAAAAGAACTCAACGTTAGTTATTTGGTTGAGGGTAGTGGGCAACGTGTTGGCAACCAAGTGTTGTTAAATATTCAGCTAATAGAGGCTTCCAATGATGCACCGGTTTGGGCTGAACAATACAGCCATAAGGTGGTAGATGTGTTTTCTTTGCAGAATGCTGTTGCCAAAAAAATCGCAGATGCCGTACAGGCAAAAGTCACTCCTGCGGAATTAGAGCAGATTGAAAAGAAGCCAACTGAAAACGTACTGGCTTATGATTATTATTTAAAAGCGCTAGAGCCATTTCAAGAAGGAACTAAAGAAGGGTTGGAGGTAGCCATTCCGTTATTTGAAAAAGCGATAGAACAGGATCCTCAATTTGCCCTCGCGTATTCTAAAATGGCCATTTCATATTATTATCTCGACATGTATCAGGCAGAAAAGCAATATACCGATGTCATCAATAAAAATGCAGACAGGGCCTTACTTTACGATTCTAAATCAGATGAAAGCCTAATAGCCAAAGCGCTTTATTACATGAATAATGGAGAGTTTCAATTAGCGCTACCACATTTAGAAAAGGCCTTGGAATACAACCCCAATTCATCATCTGTAATAAATATGCTCACAGACTTATATGCACGTACCATACCGAATACCGCAAAGTCCCTAAAGTACGCATTAAAAGGTGTGCAACTTGATATTGCTGCCAATGATTCTATTGGTAAGAGCTATATTTATTTAAACCTTAGTAACGCATTGATTCAAAATGGGTTTACAAAAGAAGCACTTAAATACATAAACTTATCTTTAGATTATGATCCGGGGAATTATTACTCCCCATATTTAAAAATATTTATACAATATGCCCAACATCAAAATCTGGGCAAAGCCACAAAAATGTTGATTAAGGAGTGGGAAAAAGATACTACGCGTATGGATATTGTACAAGACGTGGCAAAGTTTTATTATTTTCAAGAGGCGTATGATAGTGCTTATTTTTACTATGAAAAATTTGTAAAGAGAAAAGAGAAAGATGGACTGAACATTTACCCACAAGAAAATCTTAAAATCGGCATTGTTTATGAGAAAATGGGTCTAGATGAACAAGCAACCAATTTTTATAAGGCTTACTCTGCATATTGTGAGAATGATCAATCTATTTATAAATCAGCAAGTTTGGCTTCAAAGTATGTGCATGAAGAAAAATTTGATAAAGCAATAGAACAGCTTAAAATATTTGCCTCTGGAAGCAATTACCAATACTGGATTTTGTTATTCATAGAAAAAGACCCATTAATGAAACCTTTAAGAAAGCATCCAGAATTTGATTCCATAGTACAAAAAATCAAGAATCGGTTTTGGGAAAACCACTCCCAATTGAAACAATCATTAAAAGATAATGAACTTATTTAAGTTCTTTAAAGTGAGTTGTTTTTTTAACGATCAATAAAGAACCTTTTGGTCTTTGAATTAAAAACAGATTGCTAGAAAACTTTTCATAATCGAGAGCAAATTTTTGAAAAGAGCTTTGTTTTCCGTACCATAAAGCGGCTATTCTTCTTCAGGAAAAACAATATGTTGGTACGCTCCCAAATCGGGTATGCTTGTTCTGCTGATGCCTAAAATATCATTGGGCACTTGATTTGAAAAAGAGGTGTTCCCTTGATTGTTTCCGCCAGAGTCTGCGCCAATAATCATTTCGTTTAAATTAGGGTTTTTAAAATTTGGGTCTTGGTTGAAAATGTTGTTTTCGTAGTGTGCCGTGTTGTTCAAATCGTAATTGGCGCCTGTTAAATTGCCGTTGCTATTATCAAATCGAATCAAGCAATTGGTAAATTTAAAATTGAAATTGCCCGCATCATCTTCAACTTCATCTAATAAAATCTCAGGATTATTATTACCATAAATGATGCAGTTGTTGAAATTGGCTTGGGTTAAATCGGCCAAATTTACGGTTTCAGCATCTACTTCCTCAAAATTATTGAGCAACACGGACGGAAATTGTCTAAAGCCGTTTTTCCAGTAATTGGCGAATGTGCAATGTGTAAACTCATAGCTTCCACCTAAAGTGCCCGCAAAAGAAGAGAGCCCTACATTATTAATTACCACATTTTCTCCTGTAACTGAACTGTTTCTACCTAAAACACCAAAATTGCTGGCGTTGTATATCTGCGTATTTTTAATAGAAAGTTTAGTATTGCTGGCATCGCCATCACACAATACGCCAACGGTGGCATTTTTTATGGTGGCGTAATTGATGGTGTTGTTAATGCTGCCTTCCATAAGCCAAATGGTGCTCCATTGTCCAGGCACATCAGTAAAATCGGGTTCTAATCGGTCGCCTTCAAAAATCACCTCATTTTCAAGTAATTCTTGGTCTGTGCTTAAAGTGCCGTTTACTTGAAGCGAGGCGCCGGGCGTGACCATAAGTCCCGAATTATTATGAAAATGCAAACGAGCCCCCGCATCAATGGTTAAAGTTTCGCCATTGGGGACAACCGCAAAACCATAAATCACATACGGTTTTTCATTGGTAAAGGTCAGTTCGTTTGCTTGTAAAATTCTACCTTGAATGCCAGTATCCACTATTTCGCCACCCACGTTAAACTTTAGGGTCTCAATGATTTTGGTGGTATTATCCCTATTTGGATAAATAAAAATGGCATCTTGTATCAAGGAAACCAGTTCTACACTTTGCTCATTGCTGCCTACATCAAATTTAATGGCATCAGTGTAAAGAAATTGGTTTCGTGAACTGGGCAGGTTTTGAATATCAAAAGTGGTTTCAACAAAAATAAACAAGCTGTCTTTTGACAATATTTCAACGTTTTCAAATGTTTTTCCAGCCAGGCCATCAATATTTAATCGGTATCCTGAATTTTCGCCCAATCGTAATCTAACATTCGGAATTACAATGTCATTCTTACTTTTGTTGTAAACTTTTAATTTATAGGTGCTTGAGCCAATGTTTGTAAAAACGGTATCTAGGTATAGTGTGTCTTTTGAGAATTGTAAACTGCCATTGCTTCTGGTAAACTCAAAATCCTTTCGGCAAGAGTTCCAAAGCAATAAAAAACATAAACAAATAAAAATATATAGGGGACGTTGCATAACAATTAAATAAAGGCTAAAAATATAACTTTTGAAGGAATCCATTATTATAATCGCTCTTATTTGATTAAAATCATTCTTTTTTGGATTCGTTAATGATTTTTTGAAACCTCTTACTGTATTGTAGCAAAGAATCTAAAAGTATCAATTGGTTTTGTTTATGAAGCAGTTTGGAATCCAGATTTTGTGCATCGCAATAATTAAAAAATAGAGGTTTGAGCGTGTCGTTGACTTGTAAATGGTTTTGTAGCAATTTTTCGTTAAAAAATATATCATTGGAAAATAAAGAATCAAAAGTTGCAAAGCTTATCATTTTAACAGGTGTTTCTTTCTTTTCTTTATTTTTTTTGAAAAGAGAAAATAATTTTTGAATTAAAAAAAAATGATTGGCGCCTCCGAAACTGGCTTTTGGTTGATATTTATAAGGGTTTTTCTTCATATCCTCTGCGATTCCCATAGTCAGCGCTTGTGTATAATCTATGGGGTCAAACGTTTTTGTTTTGTTGCCATCATTCAAAAGCACTTCTCCCAATTCATTTACGCTTTTTTTCAGTTCAATCACTAATGTATAGTTATAATCGTTTTCAGAAACTTTTATAAATTTTTCCTCATGGAACAATGATTTGAATTGAAGCGAATCGTTGATGGATGCTTTAATGCTGAAATTACCATTTTCGTTACTAAATGTTTTAATATTTTGGGTAATGTTGATGATTTGAATGCCTTTGGCGGTAGATTCACTATCATAAATTTTTCCAATAATATTTTGTGAAACCATGGAAAAGGGCAGAAGAAAAAAGACAATTTTAATCTTAAACATTATTTTGGATGCGGTTGGTTATCTCAAATTAATGCATTCTATGTGATTGGATGTTGTTGATTAAGATATTTTAACAGTGGTTTTAACGAATTATTAGCTAAACAGATTTGTTATTTCTGTTGTTATTCTGGCAGGACGTTTAGTTTCAGAAGCCATTAAGCACCAAGTGGTTTCAGATTTCGCAATGCGCTTTTGGGTGTTCTTGTTGGTTATTTCAACAATACGTTTGGATTTTACGCCGCTAGATTTTTCAATGTATGTTTTAAGAATAATCACATCATTTAAAAGCGCTTCACTTTTATATTCAATGCAATGTTTTATCAGTACCCAAAAGTAAGCGGCATTGATTTCTGGCGTTACGTTTTGCTGCCAATGCGCTTTGGCAATGGCTTGAACCCATTCCACATAACGTATGTTGTTAACGTGGTTGAGTTCGTCTAAATCTTCTTTGGTTACCGTAATTTCAGTTTGATAGGTATGCATTGGCAGGTTTTTGTTTTGCAAAAATAGCCCTATTTTTTGGTCTTAAAGCATCCATTGAATGATATAATTCATATTGACGCAGCAAACCGAACATTGCTTTTTTTTGAAAAACGGAAAGTGATGCCACTGATAAGAAGGATTGTGTATTATAGATAAGTAGAATGGATTTACCCTTCTTTTGGACTAAAAAAGGCATGTTTTGTTAAAAAACGTATATTTTTGTTATAGATGCCTCTTGAATGAATTGGAGGTCTGCCTAAGTATATTAAAAGAAATAATTGATGAATTTTAAGAACCATTTAAAGTTTGATTTAGAATCCCTTTTTCTAAACTCAGAAACCTCCAAAAAATTATATCATGATTTTGCAGCAAAAATGCCGATTGTGGATTACCACAACCATCTTTCAGCTCAAAAAATAGCCGAAAACAAGCCTGTGGATAACATCACAGAGGCGTGGTTAAAAGAAGATCATTATAAATGGCGTGCTATGCGAGCCAATGGCATTGATGAAGCATTTATAACGGGAAATGCATCATCATTTGAAAAGTTTGAAAAATGGGCGGCAACCGCGCCTTATACCGTTGGAAATCCTTTATTCCATTGGAACCAAATGGAATTGAAGCGCTATTTTAATATTGATGAAGTGTTACAACCATCAACTGCCAAGATTATTTATGAAAAAGCCAACAGTATTTTAAAGCATAAAACGCCTGTACAATTATTGGAAGATATGCAGGTAAAAGTGGTTTGTACCACAGATGACCCAACAGATTCTTTGGAATACCATAAACAAATAGCAGACGGCGATTTCTATACGAAAGTGTTGCCCACATTTCGTTCGGATGGGTTGTTTTTAATTGATGATGCCAACTTTTCTTCGTATTTGAAAAAGTTGGAATTTTGTGTTGGGTATCCTATTAAATCTTTGCAAGATTATTTTAAAGCCATTGATAACAGAATTGATTTTTTCCAACAAATGGGTTGTAAATTGTCTGATTATGGTATTGGAAGCCCTTTGTTTGTTGATGATTATTCAGGAGATGAAGTTGCTTCAATTTTTGATAAATTTTTAAATTCGAAAATATTAAATGCAACTGAAATTGCAAAATTCAAATCGTGTTTACTGTTTTATTTGGCTAGAAAATACCATGAAAAAGGGTGGGCGCAGCAATATCATTTAGGCGCTATCAGGAATAATAATAATAGATTACAGCAAAAATTTGGTTCGGATGCTGGTTGTGATTCTATTGGCGATTTCCCTATGGCGCAACCGCTTTCCAAGTTTTTAAACCAATTGGATTTTGAAGGCAAATTGACAAAAACCATTACTTATAATTTGAATCCAGCCTATAATGAAGTGTTTGCTACTATGATGGGCAATTTCAATACCGAAGAAGTTCCCGGAAAAATGCAATGGGGTGCTGCTTGGTGGTTTTTAGACCAAAAAGAGGGTATTGAAAACAATTTGAAAATTTTGTCCACTCTTGGTTTGTTGAGCCGATCGTTGGGCATGTTAACCGATAGCAGAAGTTTTTTGTCTTTCCCAAGGCATGAATATTTTAGACGGATTTTGTGCGATATGCTGGGAAGTCAAATAGAAAAAGGCGAGTTGCCAAATGACACCGATTTCTTTGGAAAACTGGTAGAGAATGTTTGCTACAATAATACCGTAAACTATTTTGGGTTTGATTAAGAGTTATTACTCAATCTGATTTTAAAGTTTACATAAAAGAAAAGACCAAAGCAAATTCAATTGTTTTGGTCTTTTGTTTTTGTATCTAAAGCTATTATTTTCTAATAGATTTGATAATATCTAAAGCTGCTTTTACATCTTTCTCTAGCTTCGCATAATCTTTATTGGCAATAATCTCTTTAGAAATTAATTGAGACCCCATGCCAACACAAGTTACACCAGCGTTAAACCAACCTGTTAAATTTTCAACAGTAGGAGAAACGCCACCTGTTGGCATAACACTTGTCCACGGTTGCGGGCCTTTAATGCCTTTAACAAATTGCGGACCGTAAATATCACCAGGGAAAAGTTTAACGATTTCGCAACCTAATTCTTCAGCTCTTGCTATTTCAGTTAGCGTACCGCAACCAGGCGACCATAATATTTTTTTACGGTTACACGCAATAGCGATGTCTTCTCTTAATACAGGTGTAACTATAAAGTTAGCACCCAATGCCATGTACAAAGATGCCGCAGCAGCATCGGTTATAGAGCCAACCCCCATAATCATACCTGGTAATTCTTTATTGGCATATTTGGTCAATTCGCCAAAAACCTCGTGAGCGAAATCACCCCTTGCTGTAAACTCCATCAAGCGTGCACCACCATTGTAGCAAGCTTTTAATACATTTTTACTTAATTCTAAATTGTTGCTAAAAAATAAAGGAACCATGCCGGTTTCTTTCATAACTTGAGCAACTTCTAATCTTGAAAATTGTGCCATTCTTATAAATGTTTTTTGTTAAGTTGTGAATCTGTTTAACTGTCAAAATCGATTAAACGATTTAACAGCTATATTATCTTGCTACTCTACCAGAAGCATCGCCGCCCATAAGTTTGTTAACTTCATCTACAGTTACCAAGTTGGCATCGCCTTTAATGGTGTGTTTTAAACAGGAGGCTGCTACTGCAAAATCCAAGGCGTTTTGGTCGTTATCAGGATATGTTAATAATCCGTAGATTAAACCACCCATAAAAGAATCGCCACCACCAACACGGTCCACGATATCAGTAATTTGATATTGACGTGTTTGTAGCATTTGTTTGCCATCGTATAATACACCAGCCCAAGTATTGTGAGATGCGGAAATAGAACCTCTTAAAGTTGTGATTACTTTTTTAGCTCTTGGGAATTTTTTCATCATTTGTTGGCAAACAGATAAGAAAGCTTCTGCTTTTACATCGTGTCCATGTGTTTGAACCGCTGCACCTGCTGGTTTGATACCAAAGTGCATTTCTGCATCTTCTTCATTTCCTAAAATAACATCACAATATGAGGTCAATTCTGTCATGATCGCTTCACGATCGCCACCGTATTTCCATAGCTTGGCACGGTAATTCAAATCTGTTGAAATAGTCACACCCAATCTGCTTGCTGCTTTAACGGCTTCTAAGCAAACATCGGCAGAACTTTGTGAAATAGCTGGTGTAATACCAGTCCAATGGAACCACTCTACGCCTTCAAAAACTTTTTCCCAGTTAATCATACCAGATTGGATGGTGGACATAGAAGAATAGGCTCTATCGTAAACGACTTTACTGCCTCTGGAAACCGCACCAGTTTCTAAGAAATAAATACCTAAACGCTCACCGCCCCAAACAATTTTATCAACGCCAACGCCTCTTTTACGCATTTCCATCATGGCACATTCGCCAATATCATTTTTTGGCAAACGGGTTACAAAATCTGTTGAAACTCCGTAATTGGCCAATGATACGGCCACGTTTGATTCGCCACCGCCATAAACGACGTCAAAGCTATTTGCTTGCGAAAATCTTAAAAATCCTTCGGGAGCTAATCTCAACATGATTTCTCCAAATGTTACTACTCTGCTCATTTTGTTTAATGGTTTTTATTTTAAATTAAATACTTAACTATGTTTTTGTTCAAACGATTGAACAAATGGTTTAAAAAAAAGAAATGTTAGTAAAAACACTTCGGTGATTCTAATTTATTTAAGCTTGAACATATTGGTTTTACTTGAAAAATACTAGCTATATTGTTTTTTTAATCAAGAAAAACGATTTAATTTTGTTCAAACGATTGAACAAATATATAATATTTTTGGGAACAACAAAAAAATCTACTATAAAAGATATTGCAAATGTGTTGGGTATCACGCCGTCGGCCGTATCAAAAGCATTGAGTAACCACCCAAGAATCAGCGAAAAAACAAAGGCAGATGTCATTCAAGTGGCTAAAAACTTAAATTACCAACCCAACCATTTGGCGAGTGCCTTGAGAAAAGGTAAAAGTAATTTGGTGGGTTTGATAATCCCGAAAGCGAACAGCCATTTTTTTTCTTCGGTATTGCAAAATATTGAAGAAATTCTGAATGAAAAGGGGTACAGCGTGATTATATCGCAATCTAATGAATCTTATAAAAAGGAATGTGAAAGTATAGATGCTTTGCTTTTTACGCAGGTAGATGGCATTATTGCTTCGTTGGCCAATGAAACCTTGAATTTTTCATATTATGAAAAGATTAAAGCCAAAGGTATTCCCTTGATTTTATTTGACCGTGGAGAAAATGATTTACAGGTGGATTATGTAGGTATTGATGATTACCAAAGTAGCCACATGATAGTGGACCATCTTGTGGAACAGGGCTGTAAAAGGATTGCACATATTGCAGGTTATAGGCATACCAGAATTTTTAAAAATAGGATTATTGGTTATGTGGATGCGCTTGAAAAACACCATTTACCTATTGAAAACGATTTGCTTTTAGAAGGAAGCTTGACTTTGGAAGATGGCAGGCAAAAAATGGAAGCTTTGCTAAAACTTCCCAACAGACCAGATGCGGTGTATGCTGCGAGTGATTTTGCCGCTTTGGGCGCTTTGCAAGTGTTGAAAGAAAACAAAATAAGAATGCCAGAAGATATAGCTCTTGTAGGTTTTGGCAATGAGCCGTTTACTTCTTTTGTGAGTCCGTCTATTTCCACTATCAATCAGTATAGTGAGGAGATAGGGCGGTTGGCTGCTGAAGCCTTTTTGTACCGAATCAAAAATCCTAAAAAGAAGGTGAGCTTAAATAAAATGATATTGAATGCCGAATTGATAGTGCGTGAATCTTCTAATAAAAACGGTTATTAAGTTATTTTGGCATTCCTCCTAAATAACCGAATAACTCAATAATAATTATTTTTTCTTACTGGAGTTTCTTATAATTAATTCAGAATCCAAAACAGTTGAAGACACTTTTACGTCAACTAATTTATTTTTAATTTGCTCCAACAATAAGTTAGATGCCATTTTGCCGATTTCAAAAGCTGGTTGATTGATGGTGGTCAATGAAGGTTCAATTACCGCAGAAATGGGGTCGTTATTAAAACCAGTCACGGCAATATCTTCAGGGATTTTAACGCCCTGACTCTTAAAATAGCGCATAGCGGCAATGGCAGCGGTATCATTTGCAGAAATTAAACCGTCAATTGTATTTAACTCCATTATTTTTTTTGCGGATGCAATACCGTCTTCTTCAGATAGATTGGATTCAAAAATATAATGATCCCGTATTTCAATATGGTGTTTCTTTAAGGCAGCCAAATAGCCGTTTTTACGTTGTCTGTACAATTCAATATTTTGAGAACCAGAAAAATGGGCAATATGTTTGCATCCCTGAAAAATAAGATGTTCGGTGGTCATAAAACTGGCATGAAAATTATCTATATTGATATTGGATGCGTTTTTTAAATCACATGGTCTGTCAAAAAAAATCATGGGATAACCTAAATTTTTATAAGCTTCTAAATGTTCGTAATGGGTGGTTTCCATCGAAATGGATATGATGACCCCATCAATACGATTGGATATTAAAGTGGACATGATTTTTTTCTCTCTATCAATAGTGTCCAAAGATTGACAGATAATAACGTTATATCCAGCTTCATAAGCGGTTTCTTCAATACCGGCAATAACCGTTGAAAAAAAATACCTTGAAATTCTTGGTAAAACTACAGCAATAGTATGGGTTTTGTTGGTGCGCAGGTTTGAAGCCAAGCTGTTTTTCTGGTAGCCCAATTCTTTAGCTTTTTCAATAATGATTTCTTTTGTTTTTTTTGAAACACGCGGACTGTCATTCAATGCTCTTGAAACCGTAGAGCTGTCTATACCTAAGGCTTTTGAAATATCATGGATGGTTGCTTTTTCTCTCTTCATTGATAAATAGGTAGCAGAATGAATTATATATAACTTGAACAAATATAACCAAAATATAAAATACAATCGATTGTATTTTGATTTTAATTTATTACTTTTGTGGAAATATTAAAATGATAATTGATTATGAGTACAAATTGCGAGGTAAGATATGCTGCTTCTCCAAGGGAAGTGAAAAGAATGGATACCACAGAACTTAGAAATGAGTTTTTGATAAAGGATTTAATGGTAAAGGATGGCGTAAACTGGGTGTATTCCCATTATGATAGGTTTATGGTAGCTGGTATTGTTCCCACAAATAAAACAGTTGTTTTGGAAACCGTCGATGCTTTGAAAGCTGAGTATTTTCTACAACGAAGAGAGTTGGGGATTATCAACGTAGGCCAAACAGGAACGGTTACCGTGGATGGTACTGATTATGTTTTAGAGCATAAAGAGGCCCTATATATTGGGCAAGGGAATAAAGAAGTGTCTTTTTCAAGTAAATCATCAAATAATCCAGCTTCGTTTTATTTGAATTCCACACCGGCGCATAAGTCATTTCCTATTAAAAAAATAGGCACCAATGATGTAGAAGTTATTGAACTTGGAACGCCAGAAACCGCCAATGCACGTACCTTAAGAAAATATATAGTCAACAGCGTTGTGGATGTTTGCCAATTGCAAATGGGAATGACCACCATAAAACCTGGAAGTTCATGGAATACCATGCCAGCTCACGTACACGACCGTAGAATGGAAGTGTATTTTTATTTTGAAGTACCGGAAGATCAAGCGGTGTGTCATTTTATGGGAGAAACTAATGAAACCCGACATATTTGGATGGCAAATAATCAAGCGGTAATCTCTCCACCTTGGTCAGTCCACTCAGGTTCAGGAACTAGCAATTATAGCTTTATTTGGGGCATGGCCGGCGAGAATTTGGATTATGGCGATATGGATGTGAGCAAAATAAACGAATTAAGATAAAAATATGTCAATCAATTTATTCGATTTAAAAGGGAAAACAGCCCTAATTACAGGAGGAACTCACGGATTAGGTCAAGCCATGGCCATTGGTTTAGGAAACGCAGGCGCTACATTGATAATAAATGGAGCATCTTCACAGGAAAAACTGGATAAAGCCGTTACTGAATATAAATCTTTGGGTATAAATGCACATGGATATCTTTTTGATGTAACCAATGAAGCTAAAGTTATAGAAAATATAGCCAAAATAGAATCTGAGGTTGGTAATATCGATATTCTGGTAAACAATGCGGGCATTATAAAAAGAACACCTTTAGAAGATATGGAAGTGGCCGATTTTGAGCAAGTCATTAAAGTAGATTTGATAAGTCCTTTTATTGTATCTAAACATGTTGTAAAAGGCATGATTTTGAGAAAAGAAGGGAAAATTATCAACATCTGTTCTATGATGACCGAGCTAGGTCGTAATACGGTTGGTGCTTATGCTGCTGCTAAAGGCGGTTTAAAAATGTTAACCAGAAATATGGCAACGGAATGGGCAAAGCACAATATCCAAATTAACGGTATTGGTCCTGGCTATTTTGCAACCAGCCAAACGGCACCCATTCGCGTGGATGGGCATCCGTTTAATGAGTTTATCATATCTAGAACACCCGCTGGCAGATGGGGAGACCCTGATGACTTGCAAGGTGTGGCTATCTTTTTAAGTTCAAAGGCGAGTGATTTCATAAATGGTCAAATCATTTATGTTGATGGCGGTATTTTGGCTACCATAGGCAAACCTTCCAACGAGAGCTAAATTACTAACCAATCCATTTGTATAAAAATGAAAACCGTAAAATCGATTTTTTTTATTTTATCAGTTGTTTTTTTCTCAGCCTGTGCTCAAAAAAAAGCAGATAAAATCATTGTTGTAAAAAATTCACTTGATGTAGAAAGAACTTTTGAAACTGTTGAGCTTACAAAAGATTTTTTAAAAGTTGAAGATTTGTCAATCTTTGGGGTCAAAGATATTGAAACTAATGCATTGCAAATTACGCAAATGGTTGATGTTGATGGGGACGGTGCAATAGATCAGTTGTTATTTCAGCCAAAAATAGTAGCAAATTCAGAAAAAAAATATGCTGTGGTTCAAGTTTCTGAGGAAGAAAGACCTAAATCTACAGATTATTGCTACTCACGTTTTGTTCCAGAAAGGACGGATGATTATACATGGGAAAACAACAAAGTGGCATTTCGTGTTTACGGCCCCGATGCCCAATATCGTGCGGAAAACAATCTTCCAGAACCAACACTTTCTAGCGGTGTGGATGCTTGGTTAAAAAGGGTAGACTATCCCATAATCAATAAGTGGTACAAAAAATACACAGAAAAAACAGGAACTTATCACGAAGATACTGGTGAAGGTTTAGATGATTTTCATGTTGGTGTGAGTAGAGGGGTAGGCGGTATTGCTATTAAAAAAGATACGACTTACTATTATTCTAAAAATTACACCAAATGGCGCACCATTACCACAGGCCCGCTCAGAACCAGTTTTTATTTGGAATACGCTAATTGGGATGCGGGAGGCAATCAAATTACCGAAAGTATAGTGATAAGCTTGGATTATGGCAGTAATCTTTCAAAATTTGAAACCAAAATAGAAGGAACGGAAACCATTTCTGCTGGATTAACCTTGCATGAAAAAGATGGAGAAGTCACTGGTAGCGATGAAAATGATTGGGTAAGCTATTGGCAACCCCATGCTGATTCTGAATTAGGAACAGCTATTGTTGCGGCTAATGCCTATTTTTTAGATTTTGAAACCCATGATACAGAAGCTAAAGATGAGAGTAATGCTTATGCCAATTTAAAAGTTATAAACAATAAAGTCATTTATTACGCTGGTTTTGGTTGGAAAAAAAGTGAGCAGTTTAACGATAAAAGAGAATGGGAAGCTTATTTGGATGCCTTTTCTAAAAAAATAAACAAACCTTTGCAGGTAACTTTGGAATAAGATTTTAAAATCTTGAATTTTTATTAGGAAGCGTATCTTGATTTTGTTGTATCGCACTCAAAATCAAGATGCGCTTTTTTTGTTTATTTTTATCACAGATTCTGCGGCAGAAACAGACTAAAAAAGCTTATTTTTGATTCGCTTTTTAAAAAGAAAACCATTATTAAAATAGTGCACTAATAAAATTATACAGCATGGCAAAAAACGCTTCATCTGAAACAAAATTATTCAGTCTTAAAGGGAAAATCCAAAATTATGCTTGGGGAGGTAAACAATACATTCCTCAATTATTAGGCATTGATAGCCATGACGAAAAATGCGCAGAATATTGGTTGGGAGCTCACGTAAATGCACCTTCAACTATAAAAACGCCAGAAGGCGAGCAACCTTTGGATAGTTACTTGATGTCAAATCTTATGGATAGCTTAGGGAATAATATTGTTGATAAGTTTGGCAGATTGCCTTTCTTATTTAAGGTTTTGGATGTACACGATATGTTGTCCATTCAAGTGCATCCCACAAAAAAAGAAGCTGAAAAGGGTTTTAAATATGAAAATGAACAAGGCATACCCTTAAAAGCAGCCAACAGAAATTATAAAGATGATAACCATAAACCTGAAATTATGGTGGCTTTGAGCGAGTTTTGGTTGTTGCACGGATTTTTGCCAAAAAATCAATTGATTAAAAGATTGCAAGAAACCCCGGAATTTGTTGGGTTGTTGCCTATTTTTGAAAAGGATGGCTATTTTGGTTTGTACAAAAAAGTGATGGAGCAATCACAAGAAGATTGTAATAACACTTTAGCGTCTTTGGTAAAACGCATCATGCCTTTTTATTTAGCTGGAAAATTGGATAAATCAAGCCCAGATTATTGGGCTGCAAAAGCGGTAGAAACAGCAGAAGATACCCGTAATTTGGATAAAGGGATTTATTCCATTTATTTTTTCAACATCGTAAAAGCCAATGAAGGGGAAGCCATTTTTCAAGATGCAGGCATTCCGCATGCGTATTTGGAAGGTCAGAATATGGAGTTGATGGCGAATTCAGATAATGTTTTGAGAGGGGGATTGACGCCAAAACACGTTGATGTGCCAGAATTGCTTAAACATGTAGCGTTTGAAGAAACCATCCCTAATATCATGCAAGGCACGCTGCAAGACGATGGTTTAGAGCGTGTTTATACTACGGTAGCACCAGATTTTGAATTGAGCAAAATTGATATTTCAAAATCAGACATTTACCAATCAAAAGCTAAAACAGCCCAAATTGTAATTGTTATTGAAGGTCAAGCTGAAATAAAAGAAGGCGATACCTCTATAGCTCTTGAAAAAGGACAGTCTGCTTTTTTGAAATCGGAAAGTAAGTACAGTATTTCTTCACCTTCTTCTGCAATCATTTACAAAGCAACAGCACCTTAATAAGTTAAAGATAAAAACAAAAAAATCTTGATTTTTGTATTCGACCGAAAAGCTTCGGAAAGTACAAAATCAAGATTTTTTTGTTACCATTTTATCAAATTAGATATTTCTAAACTTAAAGCGTCCATCCAGCCCTATAATCGCGTTTTACAAATTGGTTGACTTCATCTAAATTAGTTACCCGCATATTATCTGCATCCCAAAGCATTTCAATGTTCCTGCCAGGGTATTCAAAATAGGTTTTGCCTGTCTCATTTACTTTTTCATTTCTTACATCAATCCCTCTGATAGCCAAATTTGCAATAAGCAAGGTTTCCGTTAGTGGTCCCGCTATTTCAAATGGCGAGCTCAATTCTTTTTTACCATAGCCAGCAATGGCCGCTTCTACCCATTGCGCATAATGCCCATTGGCACCGTTTGGAACACGGTCAAATTCTTGTGCTACTTGTTCTTGTTCTGTTCTTGAAGTTGGTAATAATTGTGGATTTTCGCCATAGGTACCGCACATCATTTTTCCTTTACTCCCTATAAAAAGTACCCCGTTGCCACCATCACCAAAAACTTCATTTGGCCCTAACTCTTCTGGTCTAGTAGGTTGAATGCCTCCGTCCATCCAATGCAGTACCACATCGCCTTCGGTTTTTGCAGTTTTAGAAAAGGTCATGGTCACGTGGCTTGATGGCGGACAGCTTTCTGGGAAATATCCACGGTTAAATTCGCCCACGTAAACACTTCCTACGCTACATTGTACATCTTTAGGATATAATAAATCTAAAACACGATACGGTGCTTCCACCAAATGGCAACCCATATCGCCTAAAGCTCCTGTTCCATAATCCCACCAACCACGCCAATTGAAAGGCAGCAGTCCGTCAATGTAGTTTTTTTGAGGCGCTGTACCTAACCATAAATCCCAATCCAATTCTTTAGGGATTTCTGCATTGGTACTTGGCCATGGGATACCTTGTGGCCACACGGGGCGATCAGTCCAACAATAAACAGTATGTACATCGCCAATTAAACCAGCATTGTACCATTCTCTTAGTTTTCTAACACCATCACCAGAGGAACCCTGATTTCCCATTTGTGTTACTATTTTGTGTTTTTTTGCAGCTTCTGTCAATTTTCGGGCTTCATAAATATCATGCGCCAACGGCTTTTGAACGTACACATGTTTCCCTAATTGCATGGCAGCCATGGCGGGTGATGCGTGATTATGATCTGGTGTAGATACCGATACGGCATCAAAATGCTTGGATTCTTTATCTAAAAGTTCTCTCCAATCCTTATAATATTTTGCTTTTGGAAAACGGCTTATGGATGTTGCAGCCCTTCTATCATCTACATCACATAAATAGCCAATAGTTGCTTTTCCAGATTTTGCAAACATATTGATATCGCTTTCTCCTTTGCCTCCTACACCAATACCTGCAACAATCAATGTATCGCTAGGGGCTATAAAGCCATTACCTCCCATAACATGGCGTGGTATAATACTAACGCCAAAAGAAGCGATAGCAGCGTTTTTTATAAAATCCCTTCTTGATTTTTGTTGGGCATTTTTTTGGTTTTTCATAATAAGAGTTTAAAAGTAAATCGATTTAGTAAACGTTAAATGTATTAACTTTAAATTAATCTACAAATTATTTTTTTGTGAAATGATTTAATGAATATAAAGATAAAAACACTTTGGTAGGGGTAATGCTTTGTGATTATTAGGGCTGAATTGTAATTTAATCTGAAAAACGATTTTGCCACTAATACATGAATAAAACAGATGATTATGGGAAAAATAAGATTTATTAAGTTTTAGCATAGAAGTATGAAATGTTTTTTTAGCTTAGTAGCTAGTTTAATTTTAATTTATTTTTAATAATAAACAGACAAATATGAAATTTATAAAAAAAGAAATCATCATTGCGGTAGTCGTACTTTTTGGGTTAGCTGCTTGTAAAAACAAATCAGAAAAAAAAACTGAATCCAACGTTACTGATAAAGAGGTTGCTATGGTAAATGTGAAATCCTTACTTTCTGAACAGGATTTTGACACCATAGTAGATGGTAAACAAGTTAAATTGTATTGGATAGAAAGTGATAGCTTAAAATTAGCCATTACAAATTATGGAGGCAGGTTTGTTGGACTTTGGACACCCGATAAAAATGGAAAGATGACCGATGTGGTAGTTGGAATGGGAACTATAAAAGATTTTATTGATACTACAGAGCCTTATTTTGGAGCTACTATTGGTAGAGTTGGTAATAGAATTGCAAAAGGCACTTTTTCAATAGATGGTGTACAATACAACACCCCAAAAAACAATAATGGGAACACGTTGCATGGCGGACTTAAAGGGTTTCAAAATGTAGTATGGGATGCAGAACAGCCTAATAAAAGTACTTTGGTGTTAAAATACCATTCTCCAGATATGGAAGAAGGGTTTCCAGGGAATTTGGATGTAACAGTAACTTATTCTATTACAGATCAAAATACAGTGAAAATGGAGTATGATGCCACAACAGATAAAACAACACCTGTAAACCTTACCAACCATGCTTTTTTTAATTTGAACGGAGAAGGAAGCGGTACGATATTAAACCATTCACTCAAAATCTATGCAACTGAATACACGCCTGTTGATGCTGGTCTGATTCCTTCAGGAACGCTTGATCCAGTTGCGGACACACCATTTGATTTTACCGATTTCCATACTATAGGCGAGCGCATTGAAACAGAGAATGAACAATTGACAAATGGTACAGGGTATGATCATAATTATGTGCTTGTAGAAAACCAATCTGATGATTTCAATCATGCAGCAACGGTTATTGGCGACACATCTGGTATTGTGATGGACATTTATACACAAGAACCAGGTTTGCAATTTTATAGCGGAAACTTTATGCAAGGCAAAAACACCTTTAAATCTGGTGCTAAAGATGATTATAGAACAGCTATAGCATTGGAAACCCAACATTTTCCGGATGCACCAAACCAGCCTAATTTCCCTTCAATTTTGTTTAAACCAGGGGAAAGCTACCATACGGTTTCAAAGTATAGCTTTTCTACAAAATAAGTATTTTGCTTTAACAAACGGTATATTGGATTAAGAAGGAAAAGAATATAATGAAAATAAGGATCGATAAGTTTGTTCTTGCCATTTTAGGAGTTATCTGTACAGCCTACATGTTTCCTGAATTAGGTGCAAAACAAAGTAAAATCCCTATGGATGCCATAAGCACCATAGGGATTTTTTTAATTTTCTTTTTTTTATGGATTAAAATTGAGTCCGAATAAACTCAATGCGGGGCTTAAAAATTGGAAGTTGCATCTGCTGGTTCAAGCATCTACATTTTTAATTTTCCCACTCATTGTTTTAATGGTTTATCCTTTTATTCAAAATGAAGAGCAAGAGATTTTGTGGCTGGCGTTCTTTTTTATAGCGGTATTGCCATCAACAGTATCATCGTCGGTGGTAATGGTTTCTATGGCAAGAGGCAATATTCCTGCAGCTATTTTTAACGCTAGTATTTCTGGAATTATAGGTATTGTGGTCACGCCTTTATGGATGGGGCTATTTATTCAAAAAACACAAACGGATTTCGATTTTTCCAGTATTTACACCAAGTTGATTGTACAGATTATTTTGCCAGTAGTCTTGGGGCTTTTATTGCAACGCCACTTAGGTGTCTATGCCCAAAAATACACTCGGCAATTAACGCTGTTCGATAAATCTATTATTTTGCTCATTATTTATAAAAGCTTTGCTACATCTTTTGAAGATAATATATTCAATACTGTATCTTTAATTTGATTTATTTATTATTTTTTGTATTGTTTTAGCCTTGTTTTTTGTTATGTTTTTTATAACGGGCTATATCTCAAAAAGATTGAATTTTTTAGAAGAAGACACTATAACGGTCCAATTTTGTGGCACAAAAAAATCGTTGGTGCACGGCACGGTATTTTCAAAAATTATCTTTGGGAATATGGTATCCGTAGGGATTATTTTATTGCCGTTGATGCTTTTCCATGCTATACAGATTCTTATTATTAACCTGAGTTCTATTAATAAAAAGCAAGTTGATTCGTTTTAACC
>TARA_R110002049_G_scaffold285400_1_pt1 | contig 43260 bp, 43 predicted proteins | sample TARA_R110002049 | Tara Oceans TARA_R110002049 (sample SAMEA4396941) | marine metagenome | biome: Polar Biome; feature: [SRF] surface water layer (ENVO:00010504); material: water (ENVO:00002006), including particulate matter (ENVO:01000060) such as... | depth 5 m | reverse complement strand
TCTGCAACCCTTTCTTTATTATCAAAAAAAGTCAAGATGACTTCATAATATGAAAATTGTAAATCAATTGAAAGTGTGTTTTGTAAAAAATATTGACCTAAAACACAATGATTCTATAGGACTCTACTATGAATACGAAAGATTAACAAAAAAACTACCTCCTTTTCAAGAGCACGACAATTACAAACCTAATTCTTCAACTCACCTTTATACACAACTTCCTCCACCATATTTCCCAATGTTTGAGGACACAAATCCAGAACCCAAATTCATCTTCTTAAAAAAAGACACTATTTATTTCAACAATAAAATCATTAAATCCGAAGATTTAAAAACCTTTGTAAAACCTTGGATTGAAAATAACGATGCTATATTCAGCCTTTATGATTTGGAATCTACTTACGGCAAGTTCTTAGAAATGAATGCTATTATAAACTCCATTTATGAAGATGTTAGAGAAGTGGATTCAAAAGCCAAATTCAGCAAACCCATTAAAGAGTTAACCCGAGAGCAATATGATGAAATTAAAATGCAAATCAGGATGCAACATATTTGGAGTTATCCCATTCCTCATTATAATCATGTAGTTCAACAAGAAAATACTTTTTTTGGCCTAAAAGTCAATTAAATGATGTACTTTTTTCCCACATTTACGTTTTTAATTTTTCCCAATGAAAAAACCAGTATTCTTTGCCTTTTCTTTCCTGTTTTGCTGTACCGTTTTAGCCCAAGAGAAAATTCCGTTTATAGATTATGATGCCATAACCATAGAAGCATCGAAAGCTTCAGAGACTAATGATTACGATAAGATCATTGAAATATTAAATAAAATAAACAAAAACGATTCTACGTATAGCCATGTCTTGGTTTCAAAATCGTACTACCTGCTCAACTCCAAAAAATATGATGACGCCATCAAGGTTACAGATGAGGGTCTGAGCCTAAACAATGCCGATACCAATTTGTCTTTTTACATAAACAAAGGCTTGGCACATATTTATAAAGAAAATTTTGAAACTGCCTTGGAAATTTACAATAAAGGTTTGGAAACCTATCCAAAATATTACCTGCTATGGTATAACAAAGGTACTGTTTTAGAAAAACTGAACAGAATTGAAGATGCCGTTGAAGCCTACCAACAAGCCATCACATTTAACCCAACCTATGCCGGCCCACACCTTCAATTGGGTAATATATGCTATAAGCAAGAACTCATGTCTCAAGCCATGATGTGCTACAACATGTATTTGTTGTTGTCTTTTGATGAAGAAGGCGCCTTTAATACCTTAAAATCACTTAACAATTTGGTGGCTGAAAAAAATTCAAACGAAGCCAACCCCGATATTCAAATTTCTTTGGATGATGAGGCTTTTGAAGAAATGGATTTGGTTTTAAACAACAAAATTGCCTTAAACAAAGATTATGATACGGGCAATAAAATCAATATTTCACTTACTAATCAAAACCACGCCTTAATAACCCAACTTGAGAATTTTGAGGGCAACGGTGGTTTTTGGGATAAAAAATATGTTCCCTTTTTTAATTGGATTCGAGAAAACAATCTGTTTGATAGTTTTATTTATACGCTATCATATGCCATTGAAAATGAAAAATACAAGAAAATCATAACACAAAATGAAAAGGATATTATCTCTTTTGTTGGAGTGTTTTATGATAAATGGTATGATATTTTAAAAACCAATACCGTACAGTTCGATGGAAAAAAACAAGAGGTAGAGTATAATTATTATGATGGTTATACCGAAGCTATGGGCAAAATGGTTGGCGAAACTTCTGTTGGCCATTGGCAATTTTATAATGAAAATGGGCAATTAACCTCTTTTGGTGCTTATGATGATACTGGTGAGCGGACTGGCAAATGGACTTGGCTATACCATAATGGTAATACAAAGGAAACCGCCATCTATGAAAACGGTGCGTTAAATGGTGGAAATTTTCAATTTTATAAAAACGGAAAGCCTTCTATTATTGGTGCTTATACAAACGGTGAGTTAGATGGCGAATACAAATATTACAACGACAAAGGTGCGCTCATTCAGAAAAAATATTTTAAAAATGGCGAATTAGACGGGCTCTATAAATCGTTTTTTGATGTTGGAGAAAAATTGCTTGAATTCCACATCCCTTACAAACAAGGTTTGGTTGAAAACTTGGCAACAGAATACTATGCAAATGGTAATGTGTATGCCGAAATTCCTTTTGTAAACGGTAAACGCGAAGGTGTTGAGAAAAAATACTTTTTCAATAAAAAAACATCGTCAGAAATCAACTATCAAAATGGAGAACTCAACGGTGACTACAAAAGTTATTTTCCCAATGGCAATGTGTATGAAATTGGGCAAAGTCTTGATAATTTTTACAATGGTCCATGGAAATCTTACTATAAAGATGGCACATTGCAAGCCGATTATAATTATGACAAGGGTTATATTGATGGTGTTTACAAATATTATGATACTGACGAAAAGCAGTATTATGAATATGTTTACCGAAAAGGCGAAATTATTGAATATAAATATTTTAACAAGCAAGGCGACATACTGAGTGAAGGACGAAAAAAAGGAGGCGAATTTCAATTTACTGGATACCATACCAATGGCAATATATCATCAAAAGGACTATATGATATTGAAGGAGGCAAAAAAGGCTTTTGGCAATTTTACTCGCAAAATGGCGTACTGACAGAAGAAGGCAATTATTCTGATAATAACATAAACGGAGCATATAAAACGTACCACAACAACGGAGAAATCAAATCCCTATCAACCTACAAGAATGATTCTTTAAACGGTTATTCTTCCAACTATCATAAAAGCGGACAATTAAAACAACAGGGGTGGTACAAAAACAATATGGCTCATGGAGAATGGCGCACTTATTATATAGACGGCACACTTGAGATTATTAACTTCTTTCATAAAGGCAAATTCCATGGTGTTCAGCAATTTTTTAGTACAGATGGAAAAATAGAGCGTACTAATACATTTGAATACGGAGATTTGCTATCCGAAGTTTATTACGATGTTACTGGTGCCATTTTAGGAGAAAACAATTATGCTCCCAAAGAAAACAATTTTATCATATCCTATCAATTCGTAAACAATAAACCAGATGTCACTATTGACTATATAAATGGTATAAAACACGGCAAATACATTAGCCATGATTTTTATGGCAACAAAACCGCAGAAGGCCATTACACCAATGGTGTTCAAGATGGTAAATGGATTTGGTATTACCCAAATGGAAAGGTTGATAGTGAAAAAAACTTTTTGAACGGCAACCTAAATGGTAAAAATATAGATTACTTTGAAGATGGCACTATAAAGCGTAACTCTTTTTATGAATATGGAAAAGCGGTAGGAACATGGATTACCTACCATAAAAATGGAAAAATAGACCATAGCACCGAATATGACAATGATGAAATGCATGGAAAACGTATTTTTTACGATACTTCTGAAAAATTACAATTAATACGCTTTTATAATCATGGCACGCTTATAGGCTATAGCTATTTGGATACCCAATCAAAAGAATTGCCCATGATTCCCATTCAAAATGAAACTGCAAAAATAAAAAGCTATTTTGATAATGGCAAACTGGCTAGGGAACTAGAATATAAAAATGGAGATTTGGTAAATGCTTACAACAATTATTACTATTCTGGTCAATTGGAAAATAAAATGACGTTTGTAGATGATGAATATGATGGTATTGATAAGCAATACTATGAAAATGGCAACTTAAAAAGTGAAGCCAATTACCAAATAGGCGTTTTGCAAGGGCTTACTAAAAACTACTATGAAAATGGAGTTTTAGAAGAAGAAATCAATTACCGAAATGGACTGAGAACGGGCGAAGCAAGGTTCTACAACAAAAAAGGAAAACTGCTAAAAAAAGAACTTTACTTTAATGGCGATATTTACAAATCTGAGACCTACTAAAATGCGCATATTTCTTTTTATTTTACTTGCTATAAGCCTCCACGGTTTCGCTCAGGAATCCGAAGAATATAACCTTTATAAAAAGTTATATCCCAATGCAAAATCCGTCAGGCTCAATCAACATACCACGGTAACATTAAAACTGGAGGCTGAAAACATCAACATTACCCAAGAATTTTTAGAAGAAGATTTATATCTAGATGAAAGCGCCAACTACAACTCTAAAAAAGCCTTGAACTTTTCCTCTTTTTTTGAATTGGACAATGTTGAAGCGTCATCGTTTACCTACTCCGATGGGAAATACAAAAAAATTGAAGTTACCGATTTTAAGGAAAAAGACGAAATAGACCAATCTTTTTACGATGACACAAAATCCTTGAATTTCATTTTTCCAAACCTAAAAAAAGGATCTAAATCTGTTTTAAAATATTCTGAAAACGTTAAAAACCCCCGCTTTTTAAGTCCATTTTATTTTGGCGATTTTTCGCCTATCATCAATAATAAAGTAACTATTGTTGCCGACAAAAACATCAATCTAACATTTAAAGCATTTAATACAGATACCCTAAATATCATTTTTAACAAAGTTGAAAAAAGGAACACCACCACTTACACATGGGAATTAAAGGCTATTGACAAATACGATTATGAGCCCAACACGCCCACTTATAAAAAAATATTACCTCATATTGTTCCCATTATAACTTCATATAAATCAAATGACACCGATTTTGATTTAGCAAAAAACGTGTCCAACTTATACACTTGGTATTATTCTTTGGTTAAAGACATCAACAAAGAGAACGTGGACCAAAATCTTGTAAAAGTGGTTGAAGAACTTACAGCCAACAAAACTAACGACCTTGAAAAGGTTAAAGCTATTTATTATTGGACACAGAAAAACATAAAATACATTGCTTTTGAATATGCCCTTGGAGGTTTTATACCCAGACAGGCCAATGAGGTTTTTCAGAAAAAATATGGCGATTGTAAAGACAAATCCAGTATTTTATACAAAATGTTGGAAATAGCAGGTATCAAAGGCAATTTAACCTGGATTGGCACCCGAAGTATCCCTTACAATTATAATGATGTGCCAACGCCCATTGTAGATAACCACATGATTTTATCTTACACAACTGATGGTACAACATATTTTTTGGATGCCACAGGCAGGTATGTGTCCATAGATTACCCAACATCATTTATACAAGGTAAAGAAGCTTTAATAGCAGACGGCACCAATTATATTATCAAAAAAGTGCCTATTGTACCAGCTATTAAAAACGCCGTGATAGATGCCACCATAATAGATTTGGTTGATGAAGATTTAATAGGAAAATCGAAAGTTGAAATTTCCGGATACAATAAAATGGACTGTTTCCATGCCTTGGAAAATGAAACGACCGATGATAAGATAAAAGCCTTTTATAATGCCCAATTACAAAAAGGCAACAACAAATTCTTGATAAAATCATTTACGGAAACCAACAAATACGATTATGAAAAAAACCTAATTGTAGATTATGATTTTACAATCCGTGATTATGCAAAAAAACTTGGTGACGAAATTTATGTTAATTTGAATTTGGTAAAAGATTTGTCAGCCTATAAAACCAAAGAAGACAGAAAAAACGATATTGAATATGAACACACTAATTTTTTCAACTACACAACCACACTAAATATTCCCGAAGGTTATGCCATTGAATATGTGCCAGAAAATGTAGATTTTTCAAACGATTACCTAACAAGTAGTATAAGTTACACTGTTGCCAACAACAGTATTTCCTATAATCACCAGTATAGTTTAAATTTTATCAGTTTAAACCTCAACCAACAAAAAGAGGTGAATGCTCTTATAAAAAAAATAGAAAAAGCCTTTAAAGAGGTCATTATATTAAAAAAATCATAATTCGCACCGTATGTTAAAAACCAAATTAACCTTCGTTTTAGTCTTAATCACTCAAGTCATTTTTTCCCAAAATGAACTATTTTACACCTCATATTCTTGGGATGAAAAACCTTCATATCATATTGAAGAAGGTACCGATGAGCCCATTATCGCTTTAAAGGACAAAATACTTACTGAATTTTCTTTTCAAGAAGATGGCCTCGTTGAATATTTTCTTGAACACAAGGTTTTTTGGCTGAATTCAGATGAAAAAATAGAAAATTATAATAAAGTCTATTTGCCGTATGCTTCAAATTCAGAATTAAAAGTGAATAAAGCCAGAGTCATCACAAAAAATGGGAATATTCTAGAATTGGATGAATCTAAAATTTTAACGGCCCAAGATGAAGAAACCGGAAGAAACTATAAATTCTTTGCTTTTGAAGGCATTGAAAAAGGAAGTTTTATAGAGTATTACTACGTTGTTAAAAGATACCCAAGATACAATGGCAACCAAATAACGTTTCAAACGGATTACAAAAAAAACAATGTTGCATTTGATTTATATGCGCCCAACAATTTAATCTTCAATTTTAAAACTTACCATACTATCACTGAGATTGAAAATGATACGCTTTCAAAAGATAAAAGGCATTGGCAAATGAGAATGGCGAGCATAGAGCCGTTAAATAATGAGGAAACGGCTGCTTACAACGCTTCAAAAAGTTCGGTCATTTATAAATTGGACAGAAATACTGCCGATAACTCCAAAGATATTTCGTCTTACGGCAAAGTGGCCCAAAACATCTATACTTACTATAATGAGGAATTGAATGGAAAAACCCAAAGCAACCTAAAGAAGTTTATTAAAGAAGCAACCTCAGGCAAAGAACTGGATGAAGAAGCTTTAATTAGAAAACTTGAATTTTTCATCAAAACCAATGTATTTATCACAAAAGACGGCAGCGAAAATTTTAAGGATTTGAATGAAGTCATTGACAAAAAAGTGGCCAATGAAGCTGGCATACTTAAATTGTACGTTGCACTTTTCAATAGTTTAAACATAAAACATGAAATTGTGCTTACCAGCGATAGGCAAGAATTGAGGTTTGATAAAGACTTTGAGGCCAATAATTTTTTGACTGATTTTTTAATCTATTTCAGCAACCCCAAAACCTATTTATCGCCAACCGATATGAGCTCTAGATACGGATTTCCAGCAGCGTATTTAACAGATAATTATGGCCTGTTCATTAAAGAAGTAAAAGTGGGCGATTTTGTATCGGGCTTGGGTAAAATAAAATACATACATCCTATTAAAGCTGATAAAACAGTTGATAAAATGATTCTTGATATAGATTTTGAAGCAGACAATTTATCAAACTGCCATGTAAAATTAGACCGTTCCATGAGTGGCTATTATGCCATGTATTTTCAGCCTTATATGAACTTGATAAAAGATAAGGACAGAGATGAATTAATTGAAGGGTTTGCCAAAAGAATTAATGAAGATGTTACGATTAATAGCAAAACAATAATAAATGACGACCCTGAATTGTTTGGAGTAAAACCGATACAATTTGTTTTGGATTTTGACTCAGAAACATTTATTGAAAAAGCAGGCAAGAAATATTTATTTAAAGCAGGAGAATTAATAGGAAAACAAATACAGCTATACCAAGAAAAAGCACGTGTACTTCCTGTTGAAAACGAATTTACAAGAAGCTATTACAGGACTATTAACATCAAGATTCCTGAAGGTTATAAAGTTGCAAACCTAGATGATATTAATATAAAGAATTTGTTTGTTAAAGATGGGGAAGAATTGTTGGTTTTTGATTCGCATTATAAACTTGATGGAAACCTTTTGGCTATAACTGCCGATGAACACTACCGTGAAAATATTATAGAAGCCGCCAATTATGAAGATTACAGAACGGTAATCAATAGTGCCGCCGACTTTAATAAATTGGTTCTTGTTTTTGAACCGATATAGCACTTAAACCCATCCATGGCACAACATAACCAACTCGGCAAAAAAGGCGAACAACTGGCCGTTGATTTTCTATTAAAAAACGGCTACGATATCATGGAACGCAATTACCGTTTCCAAAAGGCCGAAGTGGATATTATTGCCAAAAAGAAAGACATTCTTGCCGTTGTAGAAGTAAAAACCCGCTCAACTATTGATTTTGGAAATCCACAGGATTTTGTAAAGCCCAAACAAATCCAGCGTTTAGTGAAAGCCGTAGATGAATATGTAAATGTAAATGTATTAGATGTTGAGGTACGCTTTGATATTATTGCCATTGTAAAAGAAGGCAAAGGCTTTAAAATTGAGCATTTGGAGAATGCTTTTTATCATTTCTGACACGTTTTCTTGGTAATCCTAAACTTGTTTGTCATTTTTGTGAAGTCAGAAAACCACAAGATTGTTAATACATTTCAAAATGGATTCCTGCCTTTGCAGGAATGACAATAATCACTTTTTAAAAAAAGCCCTCAAAAAATCAAAATTTTCAGGCTTCGCTACGATATGTTTATCTTTATTCAGAATAAAATAGGTTGGTGTGGCGGTTACAACATAGCTATTACCTATGTCGTTTTTCCATTTGTCCAAACCCAATACATGGATAAATTCGGGAAATTCTTTAATTTTTTCTTTCCATAGTTTATCATCATCTTCCAAACCAACAGCAATCACTTTTATAGATTCCTTTTCTTTTGTTTTTAAAAAGGCCTGCAATCTTGGAATTTCAACTGTACAATGGGAACATTCGCTGCTCCAAAACACCACAATATAGGTGTTGGCGATGTTCAACTCGCTTAATTTTTTTGATATTTTTTTGCCATCTTTTTTTATTTCCAAAGAAAAATCGGGCGCAGGACTTCCTATAGAGGTATCTTTATATGTTATCAAAGCTTTCAAAAGTTGCTGGTCGTTTAAGGATACAGCCATATCCATTAAATAGGTTTCAGCTAAATAATTAGCAACTTCTTCATAATTCAAATCCACCATTTGCTGCCATAATTCGGTCAACAGATTTCTTTTTATTTCTGTAGATATCGGCTTTACAACTTTACAGAATACATCAATGTTTTTCTTGTAATTGGCAAATTTGCTTTTATCATCCGCAGACACCCCAAATACATAATTGAGCATTTTTTCGGTTAGAAAATTGGAGCTTAAAAGGGTTTGGTTATTAAAATCAACCGCATCAAAAAAATGTGTTTTCAGGTTTTTTGTATAGGTGGCAACAGTTTCAAACTTTTTAGGAATATAAGGCTTATTGGCCTTTATAAAATGCACCGCCATCATACCATTTGCTGCTTTTTCATAACTCAATTGCGTGTCGCGTTGCGCTTTGAAAATAGCTTTTAATGCCAGCGTATCCTTACTCTCTTGATGGTAATAATTGCCAATACTTTGCGTTACTTTAGACATGCTGGTCGTGTAGGATGCCAGCATTCTATTTTCAACAGATTTTATAAAATCTACACCCGTTTCTGAATTAAAAGTTAGTTCAATATCTTCTTTTCCGTTGTAAATGATATCAAAATTATAATCTTCCTGAGGTACTGCATAAACCAACCTATAAATGCCTTTGGTGTTTGTAGAATCTAAAGGAAGCGTAAAACGGCCGTCTTTTTTTATTTCAGCATTTTTCACATATACAGAAACCGTTGGGGTTACTTTGTACAACAATGCAAATTTATAATCCTCTGGTGGCGAAAACGTGCCTTTTATGCTGTGCTGTGCCAAAAGCATGCTTGGAAATAAAATCGCTAAAAGAAGAAAGTTTTTCATATGATATAAGCCCCCTAACCCTCAAGGGAAAATTGAGATGTATTAAAATTATTTTGGTAGTTACTGATTAATGCGTTATTAAGGCGTTCAAACTAAATAACAAATAACTCAATAACTTTTCCTTTCAACTGCAAAAGTATTGAATTTTTAAGAATTCATTTTATTTGTTTACTTCAACTATTACGCCACAATAGGCTGCAAAGCTTCCAATGCTTGTTTTACTTTTTTTATATTTTCAAATGAAAGCATTAAGCGCAAACCGTTTCGAGTCTGCTTTTCTTTCATTTTACAAGCGTTGGGGTGTGTTTGTACAAACTGCAATACTTTGGTAAAGCTGCCACTTTTATAAAAGTTGCTTTGTTGGTCATTTATAAAATACCCAATCAACTTGCCTTGTTTCATAATGATTTTCTCGAAACCAATTTTGGTTGCCAACCACTTGATTTGAACACTATTTAACAAATCAATCACTTGTTTTGGCAATTCCCCAAAACGGTCAATTAGTTCCGTTTCAAATTTTTGCAATTCGGCTTCGGTTTTCAAGTCGTTCAGTTTGGTGTACAAACTCAATCGTTCGGCAATATTGTTCACATAATCATCTGGGAACAACAACTCAAAATCGGAATCTATCGTGACGTCTTTTACATACACTTTATCGGATTCATCTTCATTGTACAAATCTTTAAACTCATTTTCTTTAAGCTCTTCAATGGCTTCATTTAATATTTTTTGATAGGTATCAAAACCTATTTCATTGATGAACCCACTTTGCTCGCCGCCCAATAAATCGCCCGCACCACGGATTTCTAAATCTTTCATAGCGATGTTGAAACCGCTACCCAACTCGGTAAATTGCTCTAAAGCGGTGATACGTTTTCTGGCATCATCCGTCATGGCGGAATATTCGGGGGTAATGAAATAACAGAACGCTTTTTTATTGCTTCGCCCCACACGCCCGCGCATTTGGTGCAAATCACTCAACCCAAAATTATTGGCATTATTGATAAAAATGGTGTTCGCGTTGGGTACATCCAAACCGCTTTCTACAATGGTGGTACTTACCAACACATCAAAAGCACCATCCATAAATGCCAGCATAAGTTGCTCCAGTTTTTTACCTTCCATTTGTCCGTGACCAATACCAATCTTGGCATCTGGGACTAAACGCTGAATCATTCCAGCCACTTCTTTAATATTTTCAATACGGTTATGAATGAAAAAAACCTGTCCGCCACGTTCAATTTCATAACTCACCGCATCGCGAATGCTTTCTTCATTAAAACGAATTACATGACTTTCAATAGGGTACCTGTTTGGCGGCGGTGTTGTTATGACCGATAAATCGCGCGCCGCCATTAAACTAAACTGAAGGGTTCTTGGGATAGGCGTTGCAGTCAACGTTAGTACGTCTACATTATCTTTTAAAGTTTTTAATTTCTCTTTTACGGCTACACCGAATTTTTGCTCTTCATCAACAATCAACAACCCTAAATCTTTAAACTTTACGCTTTTGTTTACGAGTTGATGCGTGCCAATAATGATATCGACTTTACCCTGCTCTAAACCTTCTAACGTTTCACGTTTTTCTTTGGCCGTTCTGAATCGGTTTACATAATCTACCGTGACGGGAAAATCTTTTAAACGTTCTCTAAAGGTCCGGGAATGTTGATATGCCAAAATGGTGGTTGGCACCAAAACCGCAACTTGCTTGCCATTATCAACGGCTTTAAATGCGGCACGAATGGCAACTTCCGTTTTACCGAAACCTACATCACCACAGACCAATCTGTCCATAGGGCGTTCGCTTTCCATATCCACTTTAATATCGGCGGTTGCGGTACTTTGGTCGGGCGTATCTTCATAAATAAAGGACGCTTCCAACTCATGTTGCATATAGCTATCTGGATTGTACTGATAGCCTTTTTCGGTTTTCCGTTTAGCGTATAATTTTATAAGATTGAAGGCAACATGCTTGACCCGTGATTTTGTTTTTTCTTTTAAGGTTTTCCAAGCGTTGCTGCCCAGTTTGTAAATTTTTGGTGGCTTACCATCTTTACCATTAAACTTAGTTATTTTATGAAGGGAATGGATGCTTAAATACAGTACATCGCGCTCACCATAAACTAATTTGATGGCTTCTTGTTTTTTGCCTTCAACATCTATTTTTTGTAATCCTCCGAAACGCCCAATACCATGATCTATATGAGTAACATAATCGCCAATATCTAGATTGGTAAGTTCTTTTAAAGTGATGGCTTGCTTTTTGGCGTAACCATTTTTAACATGGAATTTATGGTAACGTTCAAAAATCTGGTGGTCGGTATAACACACTATTTTCGCATCGTGGTCAATAAACCCTTGGTGCAGCGATAAAATAACCGTTTGATATGGTTTGACCTCTAAATGCGAATCGTCAAAAATATCATGGAAACGTTTGGCCTGCTGCTCGCTTACACAGGCAATGTAATTGGTGTAGCCTTTGTCGTGGTTGGCGTTTAAATCTTCAATTAATAAATTAAATTGTTTATTGAAAGAAGGTTGAGGAATGGTGTTGAACTCAATATGATGTGATGTCTCACTTGTGTTCGACATGACAGCAGAACTACCGAATTCAATTATTGAAAACTCCAATAATTGTTTTTTCAACAATGTTGAATTACAAAACAATTCCTGCGGTTCGGCATGTTTTATATCTTTTGAAAGCGTTTTAAAAGCACCTTCGGCCTTTTCGTAAAAATCGTCTATTCTTGAAAAAAGCAAATCGGCCTTTTTTAAACAGATTATCGTTTTTTGGGCAATGTATTTTAAGAAACTTTGTCGGCTTTCCTGTAATAATTTGTTGGCTACATTGGGGATGATGTTGATTTTTTTTATCTGCTCGACAGACAATTGTGTTTCCACATCAAAGGTCCGGATACTATCTACCTCATCGCCAAAAAACTCGATGCGATAGGGTTCGTCATTTGAAAACGAAAACACATCCACAATACCGCCACGTACCGAAAATTCGCCCGGTTCTGTTACAAAATCCACACGTTTGAATTGATATTCAAACAAAATCTCATTCACAAAATCGATGGACAATTTATCGTTAACAGACACTTTAAGCGTGTTGCGCTCCAACTCTTTTCTGGTAACCACTTGCTCAAAAAGCGCATCGGGATATGTAACTATAATGGCAGGCTTTTTTTGCGAATTGATACGGTTCAAAACCTCGGCCCGCAACAGCACATTGGCATTATCTGTTTCCTCTATTTCGTAAGGCCTGCGGTAACTTCCCGGGTAGAACAATACATCTTTATCGCCACAGAGCTGCTCCAAATCGTTTAGATAAAAAGCGGCTTCTTCTTTGTCGTTAAAAACGAGTAAAAACGGCTTGTCAGCTGTTTTAAAAACACTTGAAACAACAAAGGAAAAAGAAGAACCAACAAGGCCTTTTAAATGTGTTTTTAATTGCGTTTGGGCAATAGCAGTCTGCAAATTTTGCGTTTGCAAAGTCTGTGCATAGGTTTGCGAGAGGGAAGAAGTGCTCACGAAATTATTTGGTTTTACGAATGCAAAGATACGGTTTAGAATGTTTTTTTAAATGTTTTTCCACTAATTCACGAATGATTGTTACAATTTATTATTAAAATTTTGTGGTGTTATAATACCCAAATCATTACCACCACTCAAAACAAAAAACCAAAAATGTTTTCAAGCCTCATTTTTATTGATTAACTTAGAAATAGCGAATCTGTTTCAAGATATTTTCACTTTTTTTTGTGCAGAAAAAATGAAAAAAATATGTAGGTTTGCACCACTTTAAACAAAAACAAAAATATATGTCGTTTTCAGATTTATTTGATAGTGGATTTAAAAAGCGTAATGAAGACCATTTTGCCGCTATTGTGCGCGTAGCCATGGATGATGGTATTATCTCAGATGATGAAAGAGCGTTTTTAAATAGATTGGCACGAAACCTAGATATTAGTGATGGTAATTATGAAATCATTTTAAAAGATTATCAATCACATCCTATCAATCCGCCACTTTCTTACGATATTCGTTTAGAACGTTTGTATGATTTGGCACGTATGGTTTATGTGGACCATATTAAAGGCCCTAGTGAAGTGGCTTTGTTGACTAAAATTGGTATTGGTCTTGGTTTTCATTCTGAAAACGTAAAATATATTGTTGACAAAGCATTGACATTGGTAAGCAAAAAAGTCGATTTGGATACCTTTATTGAGGAAATGAAACATATGAACAGATAATTGTTTCCTATAAATATTTAAAAAAATGCGAACCATATCAGTTCGCATTTTTTTTATAATCATTTTAACAAACTTTATTATACCTTTGACTTTCATTAATGGATGTATGCGAAAGTTTAACGGCTTACTTTTAACGATTGCGTTAAGTTTCTTTACCCTCTTTCTGTGCAAACTGGAGGGTGATGTGGCTTTAAAAAAACACAGCCCTACGCACAAGCTCCAAGACAAACATGCATTAAACGCCTCTGCCGTTACCACCACTATTTCTTCTGAGGAATTACTGAATTTTGATGAGCATAAATATCCATCTTTTACAAAACATTTTTATGCCGATACCTCATTAAACAAAATCTTTTTTGATATTAAATCAAGCTTTTTAAAAGTTTGTGATGTCTTCGATTTTAGTTTAAGCATTGGCAGCATTATTTTTCCTTTTCATTCTTTCTTGTAGAACATAGGTTTTTTTATTGTACTTAAAACGCATTCATTGAAGGTTTCAATGATACGGTTTCATATTCAAAAAAAAAAATCTAATTTAAAATATACAAGATGAAAACTTCATTAATAATTATTTCTGCGCTTTTGATTTTAAGCGTATTCCTTCCTGTGTTCTTATTTATTTATAACGGAAGAAAAAACACGGCAAACATAAAAAAACAAATAAACGCCCTAATAAAAAACAATGGGATTACTTATGCCTCTAAAGAAATTTGGCGCAAGAATTTTATTGGTATCAGTAACGACCATAAAACACTTACCTACATTCACTTTAAGTTTGACAAACCTTTTATTGGCACGGTGTCTTTAGCTGATGTCAAAAAATGCCACGTCATAAAAAACTTAGAAGGTGCTAAAAACAAGGCTACCCACTTAAAAAGTTTAGGTTTAGAGTTTGTTTATAAATCATCGGCGAAACCAAACGAAACCATCAATTTTTTCAACATTGATGATGATTTAACGGAAGACCTTGAATTACAACGTATTGAAAAATGGCATGCCTTGGTTAAAAATAGCATTCCAGAACAACAAGTTGTAAAAATGGCTTCTTAATCCATACAGAAAACTGTCATTACGGGGAGTCCTGCTGATAGGTATCGGGACTACGACGTAATCTCTTAATATTTACTGAAAATTATTTTTAGTTGGATTGAGAGATTGCTTCGTGCCTCGCAATGACATTTGTACTATAACTTTTATTTATGCAACTTTAATTGAATACGTTTTCTTGGCACATCAACCTCTAAAACTTTTACAATAATTTGCTGATGTAAACTCACGTGCTCATTCACATCTTTCACAAAACTATCGGATAAATTTGATACATGGATGAGTCCGCTTTCTTTAATGCCAACATCCACAAAACAGCCAAAATTGGTGATGTTGTTGACGATGCCCGGAAGCAATTGCCCTTCACGTAAATCATTGATGGTTTTTATATTTTGATTGAATGTGAACACTTTGGCTTGTTCCCTGATATCCAAACCAGGTTTTTCAAGTTCTTTTACAATGTCTTGAAGTGTTGGCAAACCCACGGCGTCTGTGCAGTATTTTTTTAAATCCAGTTTTTTGAGCAAGTCACTATTTCCTATTAAATCTTGAACCGATTTACCCAAATTATTAGCCATCTTTTCAACAATACCGTAGCTTTCTGGGTGCACGGCCGAATCGTCCAACGGATTTTTTGAGTCTTTAATCCTTAAAAATGCCGCCCCTTGCTCAAAGGCTTTTCCGCCTAAGCGCGGTACATTTTTAATAGCCTTTCTCGATGTGAAAACACCATTTTCATTACGGTAATTAAAAATATTTTCTGCCAATTTAGGGCCAATGCCCGATACATAACTCAATAATGATTTACTGGCCGTATTAATGTTTACGCCCACGGCATTTACACAGTTTTCAACTACAACATCCAATTCTCTTTGAAGTTTGGTCTGGTCCACATCATGCTGATATTGCCCAACACCAATAGATTTCGCATCAATTTTTACCAATTCTGCCAAGGGGTCTTGCAAACGTCTGCCAATAGACACCGAACCACGAACCGTAACATCATAATCTGGAAATTCTTCACGGGCTATTTTGGATGCCGAATAGATGCTCGCACCAGCTTCACTGACCACAAACACTTGCACATCATTTTTAAAATGCACTTTCCGAATGAGTGCTTCGGTTTCACGGGATGCCGTTCCGTTTCCAATGGCAATGGCTTCAATTTTATAAGCATCACAAAGTGAGCTGATTTTTTTCATGGCACCAATACTATCACTTTTGGGTGGATGCGGATAAATGGTTTCATTGTATTTTAATTGCCCTTGCGCATCCAAACACACCACTTTGCAACCGGTTCTAAACCCAGGGTCGATGGCTAAAACACGCTTTTCTCCTAATGGAGAACCTAATAACAATTGCTTTAAATTTTTGGCAAAAACGTTTATAGCAGATGCATCTGCTTTGTCTTTTGCTATTTGCAAAGCTTCGTTTGAAAGTGAGGGAAACAATAATCGTTTGTAAGCATCTTGAATGGCTAATTGAATGTGTTTGGCACAATCGTTATTAGACCGAATCATTCTATCTTCAATTTTTGATAAAGCCTTTTCATCATCAATGGAAATTTTCGATTTTATAAACCCATCATTTTCGGCTCTTAAAATAGCGAGCAGTCTGTGTGATGGAATTCGGCTTAAAGATTCTTCCCAATCAAAATAATCCCTGAATTTTTGAGCGTCTTCAGAATCAGCTTTTGTTTTTACCACTTTTGTGTAAATCATGGCAAACCGTTCTAATTGATGGCGTATATTATTCCTAATATCTGTTCGTTCATTTATCCATTCTGAAATGATATGCCGTGCACCTTCCAAAGCATCTTCCGCCGATGTCACCTCGCCTTTTACATACTTAAATGCGATAGATTCTACATCGTTCGCATTTTGGCTCATGATAATTTTTGCCAAAGGTTCTAATCCGTTTTGTCTGGCTTTTTCTGCTTTGGTTTTTCGGCTTTTTTTGTAGGGCAGGTATAAATCTTCAAGCGTTATCAAATCTTGGGTTAATTCTACTTTTTGCTTTAATTCTGAAGTTAAAACATCTTGTTCCTCTAAAGCTTTCAAAATAGTTGCTTTTCGTTTTTCTAAAGCTTCAAATTGTTCTTTAAACTTAACGATGTCGCCTATTTGAACTTCATCTAAATTGCCTGTGCGCTCTTTTCGGTAACGCGAAATAAATGGGATGGTACAGTCTTCATTAAGTAATTCAATCGTGTTTTTTACAGATTGTTGTGGAAGTTGGGTTTGGGCGGTTATGAATTTTAAAATATCTGTCATTAAACTTTTTTAAATAATTTTCGTCAAAAAAAATCTCGTTTTCAAAATAACATTGAAAACGAGATTTATACAAATTTAATAATTTTTTTAATTTCCAGCTTGTTGCTTGGCTTCTTCTACCATTTTTTCATTTGGCAAAATAGCCACGTTTACACGTCTGTTTTTGGCACGGCCTTCAGCAGTTGAGTTATCATACATGGGTTGGGTCTCTCCAAACCAATTGGTTGTAAAACGGCTGCTATTCAACCCTTTACTCTCTAGATAATTGGTCACAGCAGTAGCTCTGTTTTTTGAAAGTGTCATGTTATAGCTTTCGGCACCTGCGCTATCGGTATGCCCTACAACCAAAATATTGGTATCAGGATATTCTTTAAACACATTTACCAATTTGTTCAACGCTGTTTGCGAGGCCATATTGATATTATATTTTTCAGTATCAAAATATACACCACTATTCTCATCAAAAGTGACTACAATACCGTCATCTACACGTTCTACTACTGCTCCTGGGATTTCTTCTTCAATTTTTTGAGCTTGCTTGTCCATCTTATTTCCAATCAACACGCCAGCGCCTCCGCCAACAACACCGCCAATAACGGCTCCTAGCTCACCATTACCACCTTTACCTACGTTATTGCCAATAATAGCACCCAATATGGCACCGCCAGTTGCACCTATAACGCCTCCTTTTTGCTTATTATTTGCATTTTCTACCGCTTTACAATTGGTTAAGCTTATCGTTAGAATAAGTGCAAAAAGTAATAGTCCTATGTTTTTAATATTTGTTTTCATATTGTTTTTTTTAGTTCTTGTTGAAATTCATGTTTATAACAAAACTGCTCCCTGCCATACTAACACTTTGTTGCCACTGCATTTGGTTTTCTGTTAGAGAAGAAAGTTTTAATCTGAAACCTTGGTTGCTTTCTGAGTTGTGCTTTTCATCTGTTGGTTTAAGCAAAAAATCATAGAGACCGGTTTCTGCATCTACTTCTTGTATTGTAAATACAAAATGCCGTTCTCCTGTGAAGCAACTTGTATCATTAATTGTATAAACCCCTGTGTTGTTGTTAGGCACAAACTGCCAAGTACTACCTTCAAAACAGGCTTTTGAAGCATCATTAAACAACACCACATTATAGCTGCCTTCTTGGTTGTAATTTATAGAGCTTAAAGTCCAATTACCCTTAATTACCTTTTTAGAGACTCTCACGGTTTTTGAAGTTCCACAAGCCACAAGGCTCATTGCAATACAAAGTATCAGTAATTTTTTCATGTTTTTTGGGTTTAATTATTTAATACAAAAATGCAACACCAAGTTGCTATTTATGTTACAACATTATTTATTTTGATTATAGCATTTCCATTATAGGAATAAACAGAGCCTCAACAAGATTTGTAGGATGCGTATTTAAGTTCCGTTTGGAAACAACGTTTTGTAGAGTATCATTTAATTTTAGATATAGGTTAAGCTACTTTTTTAAGCAAATCGAAACATGGGCATTTTTTACAACGTTTGTTTTCACCCTTTTTATATTTTTTACAGCAACTGCTTTTTACTTTCTCCGAAGTAATAATACCTAAGTCCTGTAACTTTTTTAATTTCTTTTTTTGCTTTTTTTTGCCCAAAACAAACAATCTAATAAAATGATTGGGCAAAAATAGTTTATTTTTAATTAATCTAAATAAGATTTATTGTTAAAATTATGGTGTGTTATCGGTAGAGGCTGAATTTACTGTTAGTTGTTGAATATCCCTATCAAATAAATATAATCCGCCCTTATCATCACCAATAAGATTTATTTTATCAAGAATGGTTCTTGCCATGGCTTCTTCTTCGATTTGCTCAGACACGTACCATTGGAGGAAATTATGGGTAGCATAATCTTTCTCTTGTAATGAAATATGCACCAGTTCATTGATGCTTTCTGACACAAAAACCTCGTGTTTGAATAACATTTTGAACATTTCTTTAAAAGATTCAAATGTTACATTAGGTGCTTTTAATTCTGAAATATGGGCATGCCCGCCACGCTCGTTCACAAACTTGACCAGTTTTAGCATGTGCTCGCGCTCTTCATCAGATTGGTCATACATAAAACCAGCAACGCCTTCAAGGCCTTTCACTTCTGCCCAACAGGCCATAGCTAAATATATTTGAGACGATTCTGCTTCTATTTTAATTTGATTGTTAAGTGCGCTTTCTATGGCTTTTGACAACATAATGGTTTCGGTTTTTTTGTAAAGTTACAGATTTATTAGAGCTTTTTGAAATAATTAAAACAAAATAAGCGGTCTTTCAAGAAAGCCTATAAATCATTTTTTAATAGGCTTTATTCTTGGGCTTCAAAAACAGCCAAAGGTGCCATTTTTGCTTTGTTAAGCGTCATGGTATTTCCATTTAATGCATAATTATCTGCTTTTTCAAGAATGTCCGTAAATTGTTTTTCTGTTTCCATATCGGGACAAGCCATCATAGTACTTACAAATTTAGACAATGTAATCCTATTGCCCTCTTCCATTTTATAAGATGCACTGAAATTATTACAACTATTGTTTCCAAACACGCGATTATCTTCAGTAGAAAAGGAAATAAAAGATTTTTCATCATCTATATCTTTACCCATTAATTTTATCAATTTCCATTTGGTATCGGTAAATGTAATTCTGTTTTTACTTAAGACATATTTATTAGCCAAGTCACCTGTGATTTTATTTCCAGATTTATCTAAATGAAATAAGATATTTTCCCCAACATAATAAGGGTTTCTATCAGCATCGGATAGGATAATTTTTTGTCCGCCAGCATCCCATTTAAAAGTGCCTTGGGTTTTAAAAGCGCTATCGTTTTTACCTAAATACACTTCTTCAAGTAGATAGCTTGCGTCTTCATTTAGTGTTAAAGCTGTTTTTATGCCTTCACAATCGGCGCAAGGTAATGTCCCTTTATAGGCTCCTTTCCAATCTAAAGCATTTTTACTTGTGTGCGCTAAATCAACGGTTTCTGTTTGGACATTGTTTTCTGAAGTAGTTCCAACTGCTTTTTTCTTATCAGAATTGCAACTTGTGATTAACAGTACGGTAATTACAGCTATTTGTAAGGTCATTTTTTTGATCATGGAGTGTTTTTTAAAGTAAATACGTTCAAAACTTAAACCTTGGATGATTCAAATATTGGGTTAACACCTTTTTAACTAATCTGCAATCCATTTGCAACGTTGTCACTACTTGGATTTACAAAAACCAATTTACCTTTCGCTGTTTCGGTCATTAAGATCATACCTTGGCTTTCTACACCACGCAACGCTCTTGGCGCAAGATTTACCAAAACGGTTACTTGTTTTCCAATAATTTCTTCGGGAGAAAAACTTTCTGCAATACCAGAAACTATGGTGCGCACATCAATGCCCGTATCCACTTTTAATACCAATAATTTTTTGGCTTTTGGCATTTTTTCGGCTTCCAGAATAGTGCCCACACGCATATCCAATTTGGCAAAATCATCAAAGGTAATGGTTTCTTTTTGAGGTTCTACCGTTTTGCTAGCTGCTTCGTTTGCTTTTTTACTGGCTTCCAATTTATCGAGTTGTTGTTGGATGGTTTCGTCTTCTACTTTGGAGAATAACAGTTCGGCTTCTCCGATTTTGTGGCCAGCTGGGAGTAAAACTTCTTTTGTGCTTACTTCGTTCCAAGATAATGCGTCATTGCGAGACTCATATTTATGAGTTGAGGCAATCTGTTCCTTTAAAGAGATAACCACGTCGCTACTCTCCTCGTTATGACGTAGTCCAAGGATTCCCTTTAATTTTTCAGAAGTAAATGGTAAGAACGGTTCGCTTAAAGTGGCTAATGCCGATGCTATTTGAAGTGCGACATACATGATGGTTTTAGTACGTGATTCATCTACTTTAATAACTTTCCAAGGTTCGGCATCTGCTAAATATTTATTTCCTAAACGCGCTAAATTCATCAATTCTTGTCCGGCTTCCCTAAAACGGTAACGCTCAATGGAACTGGCAATAACATCAGGATAGGCTTTTAATGCTGCTAAAGTTTCTTCATCTACTTGAAGTAATTCCGAAGGTTCTGGAACAACGCCTTCATAATATTTATTGGTCAATACCACCACACGGTTGATAAAATTACCAAAAATAGCCACCAATTCGTTGTTGTTTCTCGCTTGAAAATCTTTCCACGTGAAATCATTGTCCTTGGTTTCGGGTGCATTGGCCGTCAATACATAACGCAACACATCTTGCTGACCCGGAAATTCTTTTAAATATTCTGGTAACCAAACTGCCCAATTTTTAGAGGTTGATAATTTATTGCCTTCTAAATTCAAAAACTCGTTGGCTGGTACGTTATCTGGCAAAATATAAGAACCTTCTGCTTTTAGCATTGCTGGGAAAATGATGCAGTGAAAAACAATATTATCTTTTCCTATAAAATGTACTAATTTGGTGTCTTTATCTTTCCAATACAGTTCCCAATCCTTGCCTTCACGGGCGGCCCATTCTTTGGTGGATGAGATGTAACCTATGGGCGCATCAAACCACACGTATAAGACTTTGCCTTCGCCACCTTCGGCTGGCACGGGAATGCCCCAATCTAAATCGCGGGTTACGGCTCTAGGTCGCAAACCATCATCAATCCATGATTTTACCTGACCGTACACATTGGGTTTCCAATCTTTTTTATGGCCTTCCAAAATCCATTCTTTTAAAAAAGCTTCGTGCTTATCTAAAGGCAAAAACCAATGTTTGGTTTCTTTTAAGGTGGGCACATTGCCTGTTAACGCTGATTTTGGGTTGATTAAATCTGTAGCATTTAAGCTCGTACCACATTTTTCGCATTGGTCGCCATAAGCCTCTTCATTGCCGCATTTTGGGCAGGTTCCCGTTACAAAACGGTCTGCCAAAAACTGATTGGCTTTTTCGTCATATAACTGTTCGGTGGTTTCTTCAATAAATTCACCTTTGTCGTTTAACGTTGTGAAAAATTCCGAAGCGGTTTCATGATGGATAGGAGCTGAAGTACGCGAGTAATTATCATAAGTAATCCCAAAATCCTCAAACGATTTTTTGATGATGGCATGGTATTTATCCACAATATCCTGCGGAGAAACCCCTTCATTTTTCGCTTTTATGGTAATGGGAACGCCGTGTTCATCGCTGCCGCCAATAAAAGCGACGTCGTTTCCTGTTAAGCGTAAATAGCGCACATAAATATCGGCAGGCACATACACACCAGCTAAATGCCCAATATGAATGGGACCGTTGGTGTATGGTAAAGCGGTGGTAACAGTATAGCGTTTTGGTTTGTTCATCAATCTGAAATATTGTTTTGAAGCCGTAAAAGTACACATTTTGAGTGCTATTTAGAAAAAAAATGTACATTTACATGATGTCAAAAAACCTACTTACAGCAAGCTTAATTTGTATTGTTTTTTTCTTCGGAACAAAAACAATATCGGCACAACATACAGTAACAGAAAAACAAAACAGCACCTTGAAACAACCTCCATACTTAAAAGCAGGCGATACGGTTGCTATTGTAGCACCAGCCGGGATTTTAATAAACAGAACGAGAGAAGTGGACCAAGCAAAAACCTTACTGAAAGGTTGGGGGCTGCACGCCGTAGTTAGCAAACATGTATTTACCCAAGCCCATCATTTTGCCGGAACGGATGATGAACGCTGTGAAGATTTTCAAAAAGCATTGGACGACCCAAAAATAAAAGCCATTTGGTGCGCGCGCGGCGGTTACGGTACGGTCCGTATTTTAGATAAATTAAATTTTACCAAATTCAAACAACACCCTAAATGGATTATTGGCTATTCTGATGTTACGGCGCTTCACAACCAAATACACAATGAAGGCGCAGAAAGCATACACGCCATGATGTGCACGAGTTTGCAAGATAATCCCGAAACCATTAAAGAAACCATTGCTACTTTTAAATCTGCTATTTTTGGAAACACATTGAGCTATACTTTAAAAGGTTCAGAGTATAACAAAATAGGCATTGCTTCTGGCCAATTGGTTGGTGGGAATTTAAGCATTTTATACAGTATGCTGGGCTCAAAATCGAGTATTGATACGGCTGGTAAAATTCTTTTTATTGAAGAAATTGGCGAATATCGCTATCATATAGACCGCATGTTGCAAAGTTTAAAACGCGCCGGTTATTTTGACAATTGTTCTGGCATTATTGTGGGCGATATTACCAAAGTCAGGAAAAACACGACTTATTGGGGCGCTTCAACAGAACAACTTATTTTAGATGTGTTAGCAGATTACGATTTTCCCGTGGCTTTCAATATGCCCGCAGGACATGAAAAAGATAATCAAGCTTTGATTTTGGGTAGAACCGTGGAACTTTCGGTTAAAAAAGAAAAATCTACAGTTATTTTTGAAAATTGATTTTCCATTTAAAATGAATTTCTGATTATAAATTGCGTATATAGAATATTTATTTCAACCAAAAAAAGAACAACAAAAAACGCAATTCCAGTTTTTCTTAAAAACAATTGAAAAATCCTTGATTTTTAAGTCAAGGATTTTTTTTATTCCGTTTTTTCAGGGATCATATGAACAAATTTCAACTGAAAACTACCGTGTTAACGATTAATAGTGGTCAATCATCCATTATTTTTATGAATTATTAAAAGATGCCATACACTTGTATCAAATTTGTTAATAACTTTTAAAAAGTCTCCAAATGATGAAAAAATTACAATTATTATCCGTAGCTGTTGTGCTATTATTTTCAGTAAAAATGAATGCTGATGTAATAAAAGTAAACAACCTAAACCTATTAAACCCGGATGTTCGCAAGTGTCTTAAAGAGGCTTCTGCTCAAGAAGGCTGGGATTTAAAATCTATTTATACCAATTCAGATGATAAATTGGTATTTGTTTTCTCAAAAGGTAAAGACGATAAAGTATATACGAGCAAGTAATACTTCCATTTTCAAAACAAAAAACAGGCTAATCATTAATGATTAGCCTGTTTTTTGTTTTGAAAATGTAGAAAGAACAACCACAATAAAGTTGGCTGTTTTTAATAAAACCGAAGACTATTGAGTTTGTTGGCGAGAATTAAAAACACAAATTAGTACAGTCCCGGTAAACAATGTAAGTTTCAGAAACACAGATTTTATAGGATAGTGTCTTACTTCATTTTGATTTCAGGTTTTCCAACTTCCTTTCCTTCTTTATCTATAAACCCAAAATACACATCTTCTTCAACCAATGCCCAATTTTTTTGATATTCTCCAAAAGGCAAAATCTTTTCGAAACGTAATTGTCCATAGGTTATATTTGAAGCAATAATTATAATAATAGCTAAGCAAAAATTTTTCATAATAGTTTATTTTTGTTAATTAGTTGTGGGTCTTTCTCTAGCTAAAACTGCTTGTTCAGCTTTTGTAATTCATTTTTCAACTCTTCTAAATTCACTTCTTTAAAGTTAAATTCGATATTAGGATTTTCTTCAGTTTTAGTTTCAACCACATCAAAATACAATTTTCCATTTTGCTTTTTAATGGCAACAAGTACAATAGCTTCTCCTTTAGGAAGGCTTCTAAAATCATATACTCCGTTAATTCTCCAACTAGGCATTAAAGAATTTACAGATTTAAAAACCATGTTTACAATAACGTTTTCTGAATCTTTGATTTTAAGTTTATACTTTATTCTATTGCTATTATTTATAAACCTATCACAATTAATCCAACCTAATTTTGAGGTTCTTAAAACATAGCCATTAACTTCAGAAACACTAACATCAATACTATCTTTTCCTGTCAATCTATCTTCAAATCTTTTATTAATTATGGAGTCTTGGGTTAAAAGACTTACTCTAGGGACACTTCCAATTTTAGCAGAGAATTCTCTTGTGCCTTCAACTTCAAATATAATTGGCAATGAATATGGAACAGATACTGCTTTTCCTCTTTGTCTTCCAGGCTGCATTTTAGGTAATAATGCGATGACCCTATTGGCTTCTCTTTCTAAATCGGGGTGTGAGCTTCTAAATTGCATATTATCCACATTGCCATTTTGATTAATTCTGAAAATAACATTAACACGTTGCCTTCCTCTTAAGCCCAAATTTGCAGCAATGTCTGTATTGAAATTTCTTTGAACAAATTTGCTTATTTCACTTCTTGTACATTTTTTACTGAATTCAGTACTTGAATTTTCACAACCTGGATAAATTGGGGCTTGTTCAATGACAGCAAAGGGAACTTCCGTATCATCCCTTTCAATGATTTCTATAGCTTCAATATCATTACTAAGTTCTTCATCATAAATAACTCGAGTATTTTCAGGTTTCCAATTAATATTTCCATTTTGCCATGCTCCAGAAAATAATTGCATATCCTCTTTTTTGTTTTTTGAAGGAAAGGAAATTTCAATAGTTGAACTGGGTTTTAGATTTAAACGTTCACTTCCATGCTTCGCTTCAATAAAAAGCATGCCGCCTGTTTCTAATTGTTTACCATCAGATTGGGTAGATAAATTTGCTAGCAACATATCTGAAAGCTTATAATATTCTATAATATTCAAATCTACTTTTCCTTTAAAAGTTTCATTGTTTTCATTTACAAATGAATTTGCTTTAACATTTAATTTAGTGCCTTCGTTACAAACTATAGTTGTATCTTTTTGGGAATTAACAGTAACTTTTTGAGGTGATTTTTTAGGAATTTTAACCGCTACTATTTCCTTTTGTCTTGTTATTTCATTTTTAACACCCTGCTTTTTATCGACTACTTTTTCTGTTTTTAAGGTATCTACTTTAATAATGTCTTTTACAAAAATATCTTCAGGTTTAACAGAATCTAAAACTACTTTCGTTTTATTTATTTCTTCGGGTTGAACATCCGTTTTTTTAGAGTTTGTATTGTTCAAATTCATATAAACAAATACTGAAACTATTAAAACCGCTATTGAAATCCCTAAATATCTAAACCATTTATTCTTAATATAAGACTGTTTAGCTTTTACTATGACTGCTCTTAATTGTTGACGCTTTAAGCCTTCTAAAAAAGTTATATGTTCCGCATAAAGGGTTTCAAAACTTGAATCTGTTTTTAATCGATTTTCAAAATTTTGCGTTTCAATTTCAGAAAGTGTTTTATTTAAATACTGATTAATTAACTCTATATTTTGTATATAATTTTCCATGATTTTGTGAATTAAGATTGAAATGTTTTACTGTTTCGATAGATGTCTTTTACTTTTGATAAGCATTTGTACTTCTGGTTTTTTGCAATTTTTTCAGATTTAAATTGCATCACTTCCGCAATGGCTTTAAAAGACATGGCTTTGTGATAAAACAGTTGCAACAATTTTTGACATCGTTCTCCTAATTCGAGAAAAGCATGCTCTGCGAGTTGGTATTTTTTTTCTTCTAAGATATTATGAAAATGTTCAATTTCTGTATCGTTAAAATTATGAAGTTCTTCTTTTGAAAATTTCTTTTGTGTATCCTTCCAAATGAAGCGTGATACCGAATATAAATACGTGTAGAATGACGCTGTTAATTTAAAATCTGATTTCTCTAGATTTCTGTTTAGTATAATTAAAGCTTCTTGAAAAACATCAGAAGCATCTTGCTTTTGTCCACCTTTGGACATTATCAAAGCTTCAATTTTAGGATATAAACTGTATAGTCTTCTGAAAGCTTTTTCGCGTTGACCTTCTTTAAAAAGTTCTAAGATTTTTTTATCGTTCATAAAACAGGTTTCTTACTTAATGGTCAAATTGGCAAAAGGTCTCCTTTTTTATTTCAATCTTTTCCCTGTCAATATAAAATGAGATATGTTTTGTAAGTTATATAATTTCTCATTATGTATGAAATGTCTGTTTCTTTAAATGAAAATACTATAACACATCCAAAAAATGTTGTAAAGCAAATGGCTTCCTTAGGTTTCATCTTTGTATTGTAAAAAATCTTAAAATATAAAAAACATGAAAAACCTAGGAAAAATTTCATTAGCCATGCTTTTAGCATTTGGTTTAACCTCAACATTAAACGCTCAAGTTAACGATGCACCATCGCCTCAAATTGGTGTAAAAGGTGGCGTAAACTTCTCTAATCTATATACAGACGATGTGGACGACAATAATATGCTTACCAGTTTTAATGCCGGTCTGTACACCAGTTTCCCTATAACAGAGTTCATTGCCATCCAGCCAGAATTACTATATTCCAGAAAAGGCTCTGAGTTGGTTTATGATAACGCCTTTGCCTCTGGAACCGCAAAATTCAAATTAAATTATATAGAAGTACCTGTTTTATTAAAAATTAATGTGGCAAAAAACGTCAACATTCACGCAGGGCCTTACTTTGCTTATTTGGTAGATGCACAAGTTACCAACGAAACAGATAGTGGCAGCTTTGATTTTGAAGAAAACTACGATAATGACGATTTCAATAAGTTTGACGCAGGCGTTTCTGCTGGCGTTGGCTTTGATTTTAATAATATGGGCATTGGTTTAAGGTATAATTACGGTCTATCAACCATAGGGAAAGAACGTACTGTTGGAGGCCAAACCTACACCATTCCCGATGGAAAAAATAGCAACCTAAGTTTATACTTAGCTTTACAATTGAACTAAACAGAGATTTAATATAATCCTAAAGCGCCGATTTCAACAAAATTTTTGTTGAAATCGGCGCTTTTTTTATGATATAACAGAATGAAAATCATTTCTAAATACATTATTTCAAAACCCTAAATAGTTTTATAGCAAAAGAGTTAAAATCAGACTTGTTAGTGCTAAAAAACTATGCCACTAATCAGTAACTTTAAATAGAAGCCGTTACATAAATAAAAAACGGTTACAACTAATATAAAAATCATGGAAAAGGAAAAAGGAGATTTCGAATTCATCAAAGAACCAGAAAAAAGTAAAGAAAATTTTATCTTTCAAAAAGATGGTATTACGAAAAAAACGGCTTTATTTGTAGTTGTTGTGCTCATTCTGCTTATAATAGCCGTTATACTTACAAATGTACTTTTAAACCCTTAAAACCCGCGTTCTTTCTGTATTTGTTCATAAGCTGCTTGTACTTGCCTAAATTTTTCTTCAGCACCCTTTTGATGTTCTTTGCCTAAATGAATGACTTTATCGGGATGGTATTTTTTAGCCATGGTACGATATGCCTTTTTAATGTCGTCAACCGTAGCGTTTTTATCAATCTCCAAAATTTTATAAGCATTGTTGCTACTGTTATAAAACATGGCTTTAATGCTTTCATAATCCCCGGGACTAATCCCTAGGTAGCCTGCAATGGTATAAATTTGCCGTTCTTCATCTTCCGTTACCATACCATCAGCTTTGGCGATCCCAAACAAAAAATGCATGAGTTGCAATCGCGATGCATGTTCCATCATTTGCCTAATCTGTAAACACACTTGTCTGGTAGAAATATTTTGTTGCTTGCTTATCTCTTTGAAAAGCTTGAAAGCATGGTTGGCACGGTCTTTTCCGTACATATTTACAAACTGCTGGCGCACAAAATCCAGTTCGCGTTGGTCTTGTTTGCCATCTGCTTTTATAACAATAGATGCTAAAATGAGCAAACTCACTTCAAAATCACCTGATTGTGTTTGCGGCTGCGGTTGTGTTCTATACGTGGTTCTTCTTGAACGCTGTTCAGCACTACCCTCTCCGAGAAACGGGCTGCCGTTAGAATTGGACATGGCATCAATCATACTGCCAACTGCCAATCCTATAATAGCGCCTATCGGGCCTCCAAACGACCATCCTAATGCGCCGCCTATCCATTTTGAAATACTCATGTATTAATAGATTTTAATTATGGCCAAATATAATATTTGTTAGTAGAACGCATCGCAATTTTGTTACACAATTGGTATCTTTGCATCATAAAACGTTAATTATAAAATTTAAAAGATATGTATCCAGCAGAATTAGTAAAACCAATGCGTGAAGATTTGACGAAAGTTGGTTTTGAAGAATTACATACTGCCGAAGCTGTTGATGCTGCTTTGGCAAAAGAAGGCACTACACTTGTAGTTGTGAATTCGGTTTGCGGTTGTGCGGCAGCCAATGCACGTCCAGGTGCAAGAATGAGTTTGCAAAATGCTAAAAAACCAGACCATATTGTGACGGTTTTTGCAGGTGTTGATAAAGAAGCGGTTGATGCGGCACGTGGCCATATGGTACCTTTCCCTCCAAGTTCGCCAAGTATGGCGTTGTTTAAAGATGGTGAATTGGTGCACATGCTTGAGCGTCATCATATAGAAGGCAGACCAGCAGAATTGATTGCTGAAAACCTTATGGACGCTTACAATGCAAATTGTTAAGCTGTGTCATTGCGAAGGAGGTACGACTGCTGTAATCTTTTTAATTGAAACCAAACAATAAACAGATTACCACGCTTCGATCGTAATGACGATTAAAATACAAAACCACGATTTTCGTGGTTTTTTTATGCCCATACGCAACCTTTTCAGACCTATTACATCTTATAAACAAATGCATTATAAAAATGAAAAAACCTTTTCTCCCGCTATTTTTATTATTGATATGCTTAAGTCTAGTTGCTTTTCAATGTGAAGATGATGATACTCCAGCAACCCAAGAAACCGAACGTGCGGAACTGAACATTTTAAAATCAGATATTGAAACCTTGGCAAACACATCGGTTTGCAATGAATCAACCGAATGTAAATACTTGGCATTTGGGAACAAACCTTGCGGAGGGCCTTGGAGTTATTTAATTTATTCCACCTCTATTGACGAGGAAAAACTTCAAGATTTAGTAAAAGAATACAACGAGAAAGAATCTGCTTTTAATGCAAAATGGGGCGTTTTTTCAGATTGTGCTTTCGTTAGTCCACCATCAAGTGTGAAATGTGAAAATAACACTTGTGTTGCTATATATTAAACGCTAGTTTTTATTTATTTTTGGGTATGTTTAAATTGTTATCATACCTGCTTACCCCGCTTTACCTTTTATGCTTCGGCATTACTCTATTGGTATTTCATCCCATACAATGGCTATGCTATAATGTGTTCGGTTACCAAGCGCATAAAAAAAGTGTGGACATCATGAACCTTTGCCTTATGCGATGCTTAAATATTTTGGGCACCCGTTTTTCATATCACAATCCGCATGACATTGCAACCCATCAGCCCATTATCATTATTGCCAACCATCAAAGCATGACTGATATTTCGCCCATATCATGGTACATGCGTAAATATCATCCTAAATTCATTAGTAAAATAGAGTTGGGAAAAGGCATCCCAAGTGTTTCTTATAATTTAACCCATGGCGGGTCGGTATTGATTGACAGAAAAAATCCACGGCAATCTATACCAGCGCTCTTTAAATTTGCAGAGTATATTGAAGAAACCCAACGTGCCGCCGTTATTTTTCCAGAAGGCACCAGAAGTAAAGACGGCACGCCCAAACCCTTTCAAACAAAAGGCTTGGAGATTTTATTCAAAAAAATACCCTCCGCCATTATTGTACCTTTAACCATAAATAATTCGTGGAAAACACAAAAATATGGTAAATTCCCCATGGGGTTGGGCGCACATATTACATTTACCGTGCACAAACCGTTAAAAATGGATACCTTTGTAAACACAGAAGCACTTATAAATAGTATTGAAACTACTATAACAAAACATATAACCGCTTAAAACTTAATAGTATGTCTTTAAAGAATGTGAGATTTGAGGTCATGAAGTTTTTGGAAAAAGATGTAGATACTTTAATTCAAAAATATTTAATTGAACCCGAGAAAATATGGCAGCCAACAGATTTTTTGCCAAATCCTGATAGTGATAAATTTTATGATCAGATTGAGGAGATAAGAGAACTTTCAAAAGAATTGCCCTATGATTTCTGGGTGGTTTTAGTAGGCGATATGATTACCGAAGAAGCCCTGCCAACCTATGAATCATGGTTAATGGATGTGGAAGGCGTGGATCAAGTTCACGGCCAGAACGGATGGTCTAAATGGGTGCGCCAATGGACTGCCGAGGAAAACCGCCATGGCGATGTACTAAACAAATACCTATACCTTTCTGGACGTGTGAATATGCGCGAAATTGAAATAACCACACAGCATTTAATTGCCGATGGTTTTGATATTGGTACGGATAGAGATCCCTACAAAAACTTTGTATATACCAGTTTTCAAGAGCTGGCAACCTATATTTCACACAACCGTGTGGCTAAAATTGCCAAAAAATCTGGCAATAAACAATTAGGGAAAATGTGCCAAATTATTTCTGGTGATGAAATGAGGCACCACCATGCGTATTCTGAATTTGTCGAGCGTATTTTTAAGGTAGACCCTAGCCAAATGATGATGGCATTTCATTACATGATGAAACAAAAAATTACCATGCCAGCACACTTTTTACGCGAATCTGGTGATAAAATAAGTACCGCTTTTGAAGAGTTTTCAAATACGGCACAACGTATTGGGGTTTATACTTCTAAAGATTATATTGATATTTTACAAAAATTGATTGACCGTTGGGAAATCGATAAAATCACAGATCTTAATGATGAAGCTGAAAAAGCACGGGATTACTTGATGAAATTACCAGAAAGAATGTTGCGTTTAGCTGATAGAATGAAAATTCCTGAAAATTCCTATCAGTTTAAATGGGTTTCCCCAGCGGTTGCTAAATGAAGAGAGTAACCTAATTTATAAATAAATTCCTTTCTTAATTGAAGGGAATTTTTATTTTTAACCTAACATGAATTCAAAAGAAATCATCAACAAAACCATAACTTTCGTAAAACAAACCCTTGCTGATGCAGAAGGCGGACACGATTGGTTTCATACAGAACGGGTTTATAAAAATGCGTTGCTCATATCAAAAAATGAACCGGCAGATATTTTTGTGGTCGCATTGGGTGCTTTACTTCATGATATTGCAGACAGTAAATTTCACAACGGCGATGAAACTATTGGACCTAAAATAGCCCGCCAGTTTTTAGCTGATTTGAATATAAAACCAAACGTTGTTGAACATGTTGTAAACATCATTGAAAACATTTCTTTTAAAGGCGGTAATGAGGCTCAAAAATTTAGCTCTTTGGAACTGGATGTTGTTCAAGATGCCGATAGACTGGATGCTATTGGCGCTATTGGTATTGCGCGCACATTTAATTATGGTGGGTTTAAAAACAGGCCACTTTACAATCCAGATATTAAACCAAACCTAGGCATGAGCAAAGAAGCATATAAAGCATCAACCGCCCCGACCATCAATCATTTTTATGAAAAATTACTGCTTCTCAAAGACAAAATGAATACGGAAACAGGGAAACAAATTGCTAAAGAACGCCACCAATTCATGGAAACGTTCCTAAACCAGTTTTATAGAGAATGGGGCAATAGCTAAACACTTCGGTTTAAGCTTTAATTATCAAGAGCGTCTTGCAAAGCCGTGATTTTATTTTGTAAAATCGATAATTCTTCTGCATTTTCAAGAATATCATCTACAGACAAATCATTATTACCATTCACATAATTTAATATCCCTTGTCTTTTATAGAGGTGGTATTTTAAAGCCTCATTTATTTTGTTTTCCATGGACTTAATTTTTATTGGATCATTAACTTTATTTCTTTTCTGTAATTAGAGGCGCTTTTGCCCGTGATTTCATTAAACTGTTTGTTGAAATGCGAGAAATTGTTAAAGCCGCATTCAAAACATATATCCGCAATACTCATGGTGCTTTCGTTTAGCAGTTTGGTAGCATGCACGACTCTATATTCATTTACCAGCTGTGTAAAGGTTTTTCCTGTGGCTTTTTTAAAATATCGACAAAATGCTGGAACAGTCATGCTTACCTCCTCAGATATATCATCTAAAGTGATGTGGTTTTGAAAATTTTTGTTCACATACTTAAATATGATGTCAATTTTGCTACTATCTTGGGCTTCTGCTTCAAAAGCAAAACCGTCGGCATTCAACATGGTATAATCATCTGTGGATGCCAGATAGTTCAATATCTCAAGAAATTTTATGACGCGCTCCAATCCTACATACTCCATCAAATTATCAATTTTAGGGCCAATAACAGCTTTGGTTTCCATTTTGAAACGGATGCCCTTTTTAGCACGGTCAAACAACGACAGTACATTTACCATTTCTGGTATATTGGTAAAATTATCGCCTAAAAAATTAGATTTGAATTGTACGGTGGTTTCAGAACCATTGGCCGTAAGCCTATCTGTAAAACCATTATGTGGCAAATTAGAACCTATTAATATAAGCTGGCTATTATTAAAATAAGATAAGTGGTTGCCAATATGTGTTTTTCCCTGCCCCTTATTAACGTAAACAAGTTCGAGTTCTGGATGGAAATGCCAATAGGCATCGTTCCTGTCTACTTTTTCTATATGCTGTTTTATTAAAATTGAACTTCCAAAACTTGGGCTCAATTTCTTTAATGTGGGTTTTTTATTAATCATAGCAGGAGCGGTTTAATGCAAATTTACTACTTATTATGCATACATTATATATATAATTAACTTTCTTGTGTGTTATTTTAACTTAACAAAGCGTTAACATTAAATTAACAGTTAATATAGCATATATATTGGTCAAATTTGTTGTTTTGTAACACATTTATCGGTTATATATTTGCCTTGTTGAAAGTTATTAAATCCTAATGATGTAAATAATGAAACGCATTAATAAAAATATCCTATTCATATTAGAATCTTTAAGTCACTTAAAAGAAATCTATAATGTATTGATGGCAAATAAAGCTGGGATATTTACATTAAAAGCAGAAAAAAGAATGGTCTTAGCGGCAGTCAACAATCATAAAGGGTTTACATTAAAAGAAATATCAATACCCAATTATAAAGGGTTTCACAAAACACATTAGTTTTTTAGTTTAGATTAATGTCTTATATTTAGTTTAGTTTAGTTGGTAAAAGTGGGCTGTGGTGGCCCACTTTTTTTATGCCCCTATTTTTATTATCAATTTTCAAAAAAACTATTTTATAAACTTGATTCTTTTTCAAAATTTAGAATGCTTTCTAGGTTTAAATCTCAAAATCCTATTTACTGAAATTCATAATAAAAATGATTTCATTTTAAAGATAGAACTTTTCTCAGGGGTATTTTCTTCATTAATATACTCATTTAACACTTAAATATTCAATTTTGACTTTACCTAAAAATGATGTTAAATTAACAGATAAAATAGCACATAAATACATTAATATCAATGTTTTACAAAAAATATTACTGCCATATATTTGTAGTGTTGAACGTTAAAAAAAAACAAATTATGAAAAACGTAATTAAACATTCGAAAAAAGGAATCTTAATGGTAACTATGTTTGCTACCTTGTTAAGTTCCGCCAATGAAGTTTCATTTTTTACTATTAAAAATGATGCAGGAACAACCTCCATTACTTTAGAGAATGTAAAGGAAGGCAACCTATTATCTATTAAAGATGATAACGGTATGACATTATATAAAGAACTCATACAGGAAACAGGAATTTATTCAAAAGGATTTGATTTAACATCACTTCCAGATGGTGCGTATATTTTTGAACTGGACAAGGACATGGAAATTACCACAATTCCCTTTTCTGTAAAGTCCAGCACGGTTCTTTTTAATAAAGAAGAAGAAAAAACAATTTACAAACCGTTTCTTAGAGTTAAAGACAACTTGGTTTACATTTCAAAATTGGCCTTAAATGAAGAGCCTTTAAACATTGATGTTTATTTTTCTAGCGATAATTTTTCAGAGGGTTATAAACTTATGCATTCTGAAAAAATAGAGAATGTGCAAACCATTAAAAGAGTCTTAAGACTAAGCCATTTGGACAATGGAAGCTATAAAATTGTATGCCAATCTGAAGGTAGGGAATTCACAAAAATCATTAATTAAATCAATAAATGCTCACTTTAGTTTATTTAGTAAAAGTGGGCCATGATAGCCCACTTTTTTTAAACAATAATTAAACTTCGCTGAATATAAAAACCATAAACATTAAATATTCAGATAAGTACCAATTTTTTTAATCAAAAGTAACTAGTTTGAAAAGAAACACAAAAAAGCAGATTAGATATTGATAAAAATTATTTTTCTATAGTTTGGGGAACCTTTAATATGGCCTAATATATTTCAACATTAATTTCTGAAAGCCAGCCGATGGGATTTTTTTTGAAAAAAGTCCTAGTTAGGTCTCGATATTCTTTTTTGAAAGACAAAAAAAGCCCGTTTTGATGCTTTCTCTTCTGCTTTCTTTTTTGAAGTTGCCCTCGCTTTTGCAACAACTTTTTGATCTATGGAAAGCTTTACTGAAAAATGACGGACTTCATCATTTCCTGTGTCTTCATAAACGTGGTAGTCAAATGATTTCTTTTCTTTTTGGCACCATTCTATGAGCAAACTTTTATAGCTAATCACTTTTCCTTCAAGCGTTTCTATATCAACATAAGGAATGATAACCTGCTTATAAATGAACTTTTCACAATGTTTGTAGCCTCTGTCCAAAAAAATAGCCCCTATCAAGGCCTCGAATAAATTGCCATAAATGTTATCTCCAAACTGGCCGGCAGGAATTTTACTTTCAACTAAAGCTAAAAGATTCAGTTCTCTCCCTAACTCATTCAAATGCTCCCTACTCACCACTTTGGAGCGCATTTTGGTAAGATAGCCCTCATCGCCTCCAGGTACTTCTTGATATAAGTGCGATGCAATAACGGCACTTAACATAGCATCACCCAAAAATTCCAACCGTTCATAATTAATAGCATTGCCTTCATCGTCCTTAATATTCATGGACCGATGCGTAAAGGCTTTTCTATAAACAAGGATGTTTTTAGGTTTGCGCCCTAAAATCTTACTTATTTGCATAAAAAAATTCCCGTTGTCTTTAAAACGGGAATTTAATATGTTGCGAATGTTATATTTCATCTGATGATTAAACTTTTATTGTAAAGTCAGATGTAATAAACCATGTTTCATTTTACTGTAAAAATTAATTTATTTTTTTGAATACGACGCACGCATTGTGTCCGCCAAATCCAAACGTATTGCTCATAGCCACTTTAACATCACGTTTTTGAGCCTTGTTTAAAGTTAAATTTAATTCTGGGTCAATGTTTTCATCTACTGTTTCGTGATTAATGGTTGGAGGCACTATACCGTGCTCCATAGCCAAAATAACCGAAATAGCTTCAATGGCTCCAGCAGCACCTAAAAGGTGTCCTGTCATTGATTTTGTTGAATTGATATTTATGTTTTTAGCGTGATTTCCAAATACTTTTGAAATCGCCTTAAGCTCTGCCACATCTCCCAAAGGAGTCGATGTGCCATGGGTATTTATATGGTCTACATCTTCTGGTTTGAGCCCAGCATTCTCTAAACAATTTTTCATAACCTCAACAACACCTAACCCTTCTGGGTGTGGTGCTGTCATATGATAGGCATCTGATGACAATCCGCCTCCAGCGACTTCTGCATATATCTTTGCACCTCTTGCTTTAGCATGCTCATATTCTTCTAAAATAAGTGCTCCCGCACCTTCTCCAAGCACAAAACCGTCTCTAGTGCCATCAAATGGACGCGAGGCTGTTTCTGGACTTTCGTTTCTAGTAGATAGTGCATGCATGGCATTGAAACCACCCATTCCTGCAATAGTTACTGCTGCTTCACTACCGCCAGTCACAATCACGTCACAATATCCCAAACGAATGGAATTTAAGGCGTCAAATATGGCATTGGCAGAAGACGCACAAGCAGAAACCGTTGTGTAATTAGGCCCCATAAAACCATGTTTTATGGAAATGTTTGCTGGCGCAATATCAGCAATCATTTTTGGAATAAAGAATGGGTTAAATCTTGGTGTTCCATCTCCTTCAGCGAAATTTAAAACTTCATCCTGAAAGGTTTCCAAACCTCCAATACCGGCACCCCATATAACACCTACACGTAATTTGTTAACGTTTTCTAGATTTAATTTAGAATCTAAAATAGCTTCATCTGCAGCAACCATAGCGTATTGCGCAAATTTGTCCATTCTTCTAGACTCTTTTCTATCTATAAAATCAGTAACTTCAAAATCCTTTAATTCGCAAGCGAACTTGGTCTTGAACTTTTCGGTATCATAATATGTTATAGGCGCAGCGCCACTTTTACCACTAATCAAGCCTTCCCAATAATCTTCTTTGGTATTGCCAATAGGTGTTAAAGCCCCTAATCCTGTGACTACAACTCGCTTTAATTCCATAAAGTTTTACTTATTTTGCAGCTTCTATATATGATATAGCTTGACCAACTGTTGCGATGTTTTCAGCTTGATCGTCTGGAATCTGGATATCGAATTCTTTTTCAAACTCCATAATCAATTCTACAGTATCTAAAGAGTCTGCTCCTAGGTCGTTCGTGAAGCTAGCTTCAGTTACAACTTCGTTTTCATCTACTCCTAACTTGTCTACGATAATCGCTTTTACTCTTGATGCAATGTCTGACATAATCTTTTAATTTTAAGTTTTAATTAGTTGGCAAAAATAAAAAACTTTATTTTATAAAACACCTTTATAATAAAAATGTGTTGGTAATTTACTAAATTACTTTTAAGTATTTAAATTTTAGATACTAATTGTTAATAATTATTCTTTTTTTTGTTCGAATAAAACTAAACATTATTGTCTGTAAAATGAAGAGAATAGTAATCTTTGCTTCCGGAGGCGGAACGAATGCTGAAAATTTAATCAAGTTTTTTCACAACAGAGAAAATGCTTCTGTTATTCAGGTTCTTACTAACAATCCCCGTGCCAAAGTTATTGAAAAGTGCAATAATCTCAAAGTAAGCTGCCTGGCTTTCAACAGGATAGCACTTAACAAAACCGAAGATGTTTTGAATATCTTAAAAGCATCCCAACCAGATTTGATTGTTTTGGCGGGCTTTCTGTGGAAGTTCCCTGACAATATTTTAAATGCATTCCCCAATAAAGTCATTAACGTACACCCTGCGCTGTTACCAAAATATGGCGGAAAAGGCATGTACGGCATGTTTGTTCATGAAGCCATTGTTGCCAATAAAGAAAAAGAAACGGGCATTACCATCCATTATGTCAATGAGCATTATGATGAAGGTGCTATTGTTTTTCAAGCCAAATGTGATGTAAATTTATCAGATTCCGCCGATGATGTGGCGGCTAAAATCCATGAATTGGAGATGGAACATTTTCCGAAGGTGGTTGAGGAGCTATTAAATAAGGACTAAAATGTCACGCTGAGCGCAGCCGAAGCGTTTATGCATAAATTGTGTTTATAAATTATATTTAAAAAGATTCCCGTCTTCACGGGAATGACAAAAAATGTCAAAAAAAAAGAAAAAATATTACACCGTTTGGAAAGGCCATAAAACAGGTGTTTTTGAAAAATGGAACGATTGCAAAGCACAAATAACAAATTTTGAAGGCGCACAGTACAAATCATTCGAAACTTTTGATGCTGCAAAACAAGCTTTGCAGGGTAATTATTTTGACTACATCGGGAAAAACAAGAGGTTTAAAAGCGCATTATCCACAGAACAATTGAAAAAAATTGGGCAACCTAATTATAATTCCATTTCAGTAGATGCGGCCTCTAGCGGAAATCCAGGCATTATGGAATACCGTGGCGTGGACACCAAAACAAAAAAACAACTTTTTATTCAAGGCCCTTTTGACGAAGGCACTAATAATATTGGGGAGTTTCTTGCATTGGTTCATGGGCTGGCATTACTTAAAAAAAACAATAGTAATTGTATTTTATACACCGATTCCAAAACAGCCATGAGCTGGGTAAAAAAGAAAAACTGCAACACCAAATTGCCCAGAAACGAAAAAAACAAACCTGTTTTTGAACTGGTTGACAGAGCCATTGATTGGCTTAAAAACAACACGTACAAAACTATTATAGTAAAATGGGAAACCAAAGCATGGGGCGAAATTCCTGCTGATTTCGGGAGAAAATGAATTTATTGCTTCTTTTTGTATCTCTGGATTTCTATAATTATTCCAAAAAAATTCAATTTCAATAGTGTTTTCATTTAAAACAAACTCCATATAATTTTAAAATTTCGACCTTGCATTTTCGCTTGTTCTTCAAGCATTGTAATGGTTTCTTCATCTAAAACCTCTTCCTTTCGTTTTCTACTCAATGCCATATATGTATTGTTTACGATAAATTTATTTAATAAAAATTCAGCCCATTTATGTTCCGTTTCGTTCAAAAAATATTCTTGCCCTAGTTACTAAAAGACGTATCTTTGCATCAAAATTTCAAACCGCTATATGAGCAAGTTAGTTATTGTAGGTACCGTAGCTTTTGATGCTATTGAAACACCATTTGGCAAAACCGATAAAATTCTTGGTGGCGCGGCAACCTATATTGGCCTGTCTGCCACACAATTTCATGTAGATGCTGCTGTGGTTTCTATTGTTGGAGGCGATTTTCCTCAGGAACATCTAGACTTATTATCAGACAAAAACATAGATATTTCAGGTATTGAAATTGTTAAAGAAGGAAAAACTTTTTTTTGGAGCGGTAAATATCACAACGACATGAATTCGCGCGATACTTTGGCAACCGAGCTTAATGTTTTGGCAGATTTCAATCCTACAGTTCCAAATAATTACAAAGATGCAGAGATTGTGATGTTAGGAAATTTGCATCCGCTCGTCCAATTAAGCGTGATTGAACAAATGGAAACCAAGCCAAAATTGATTATTTTGGATACCATGAATTTTTGGATGGATTGCGCCCTTGATGATTTACATAAAGTCATTAAAAAAGTAGATGTGATCACCATTAATGATGAAGAAGCCAGACAACTCACAGGGGAATATTCTTTGGTAGTTGCCGCTAGAAAAATTCATGCTATGGGACCAAAATATGTGGTCATTAAAAAAGGAGAGCACGGGGCTTTGTTGTTTCATGACGATAATGTTTTTTATGCACCAGCATTGCCACTGGAAGAAGTATTTGACCCAACAGGGGCAGGAGACACCTTTGCAGGAGGTTTTGCAGGTTACTTGGCAAAAACAAGCGACTTTTCTTTTGAAAATATGAAAAACGCAGTTATTTACGGTTCTACATTGGCATCTTTTTGCGTTGAAAAATTTGGAACAGAACGCATGCAACATTTATCGAGCAAAGACGTGCATAAGCGCTTATTGCAGTTTAAGCAATTAACACAATTTGATATAGAATTAACATAAACCAGCGCGCTCAAAATTGAGTGCGTTTTTTAATTGAACAGATTTGTCATATTCCGTAAAATCAAAGATTCACGAATTCAATGACTTGGAATGAATTAAATAAGTAAAGCGAAAAATATTTTTATATGAGTGATGTCTTAAAACACGAATGCGGCATAGCGCTAATTAGGCTTTTAAAACCTTTAGAATTCTACAAAGAAAAATACGGGAGCGCCTTTTATGGCGTAAACAAAATGTATTTGATGATGGAGAAACAGCACAATCGTGGTCAGGATGGTGCTGGTTTTGCGAGTATTAAATTAGACACCAAGCCTGGCGAACGTTACATTAGCAGAGTGCGCTCTATAGCACAACAGCCCATTCAAGATATATTTGCCCAAATTAATGATAGGGTCAATAAAGAGCTTGAAGCGCATCCTGAATATAAAGATGATGTGGCGGCTCAAAAAAGACACATTCCCTACATTGGCGAAGTATTATTAGGTCACGTACGTTACGGCACCTTTGGAAAAAACAGCGTAGAAAGCGTGCACCCTTTTTTAAGGCAAAACAATTGGATGCACCGAAATTTAATTATGGCAGGAAACTTCAACATGACCAATGTTAAAGAGCTTTTCAGCAACCTTATTGAATTAGGACAGCACCCCAAAGAATATACCGATACCATAACCATTATGGAAAAAATCGGTCATTTTTTGGATGACGCCGTTAGTAAAATATATAGCGATTTAAAAAAGGAAGGTTATAACAAAAAAGAAGCTTCGCCTCAAATTGCAGAACGACTTAAAGTACATAAAATACTTAGGCGGGCCGCAAAAAACTGGGATGGTGGTTATGCCATGGCAGGACTTATTGGCCATGGTGATGCCTTTGTTTTAAGAGATCCCGCTGGTATCCGCCCAACCTATTACTATCAAGATGATGAAATAGTGGTTGTGGCTTCAGAACGCCCTGTAATCCAAACCGTATTTAATGTTAAGTTTGAAGATGTCAAGGAATTAGAACCTGGCCATGCCATCATTACCAAGAAATCTGGAGACGTTAAGATTAAAAAAATATTAGAACCTTTAGAAAGAAAATCATGTTCTTTTGAGCGCATTTATTTTTCAAGAGGAAGTGATGCAGAAATTTATCAAGAACGAAAAAAACTTGGTAAATTATTGATGCCAAAAGTGCTTGAGGCCATTGAAAACGATACAAAAAATACTGTGTTCTCTTATATTCCAAATACGGCCGAAACATCATTTTTTGGAATGATTGAAACTGCCGAAGCCTATATAAACAAAAAGAAGACCAATGCCATTTTAAACGGGCAACGTACCATATCAGCAGAAAAAGTAACCGAAATTTTATCTGAACGTGCCCGCATTGAAAAAATAGCGATTAAAGACGTCAAACTCAGAACGTTTATAACCGAGGATAGCAGCCGCGATGATTTGGTAGCACACGTTTATGATGTAACCTATGGTGTTATAAAACCAACCGATAACCTTGTAATTATTGACGATAGTATTGTAAGAGGCACCACTTTACAAAAAAGCATCCTTAAAATGCTGGATCGTTTGAATCCTAAAAAAATAATCGTTGTATCGTCTGCGCCACAAATACGCTATCCAGATTGTTACGGTATTGATATGGCCAAACTAGAGGGCTTGGTGGCTTTTAGAGCCGCTTTAGAACTTTTAAAAGATGCCAACAAATACCATATTGTAAAAGACGTGTACAATAAATGTATAGAACAAACAGATTTGGACGACAAGCACGTGCAGAATTTTGTAAAAGAAATTTATGACCCTTTTACAGATGAGGAAATATCAGATAAAATATCTGATTTGTTAAGCCATGAAAGCATCAAGGCCGAAGTAAAGATTATTTTTCAATCCGTTGAAAATTTACATAAAGCCTGCCCGGACCATTTAGGCGATTGGTACTTTACAGGAAACTACCCAACAGTTGGAGGCAATAGGGTTGTGAACAGAGCTTTTATCAATTTTTACGAAGGCAATAATGAACGTGCCTATTAATTATGAAATTAATAAATTTGAGATGGTTAAACAAGAAATAATGTATTTCATCTGAAAAATACGCATTTCATCTAATAAATAATCTCTTTTTCCAAAATACATATAAATTGGTATCACCATAACATAAGTAGGTTAAGTTCATGGTAGATTTGGGGCAAAAAAAGGTGAACATTTGTTCGCCTTTTTTTATGCGTTTTTGTTTCATATTTATTATTACCAAATCTCATCTCAATTACATCCTTTCAACCTCAATATTCAACACAATCTCATTTAAGCCAATATATAAGCGTTTTAACTAAAATATTTTATAAAGCTTGTGCACCGCTTTATATTTGAACCACCATAACATAAGTAGGTTAAGTTCATGGTAGATTTGGGGCAAAAAGGTGAACATCTCTGTTCACCTTTTTCATTTTATATCATTTCCATGAATATGAAATCTCTTTTTTTAATCCCGCGTCTTCTTATAAAAAAATTATCTTTACAGAATAACAGTAGCGAAAACTTACTATATCTTGACTTATTTACGGAATTTTGGTTATAAATGTTACTATATAACGAGTTATGCACAAGTTGACCAGACCAACGAAAATCATGCTTAATTTCAAGTTTTTAGGTTCTTAAAAATGAAAAGTTGAATTCTGAAAAAACTCGGAATTTCACTCTTGCGGAGAAAAAACCAGTGCATAACCCTCAAGGCATAAGGTTTGTAGATGCGCAGCATATACATTAA